>MTLE01000130.1_pt1 | contig 146713 bp, 141 predicted proteins | sample 1982461 | NCBI WGS metagenome assembly MTLE01 (sample SAMN05712605, study PRJNA340218) | biofilm metagenome | isolation source: sample SPL anode biofilm adapted to -200 mV | place: USA | collected 2012-02-03
ATGCCGCAAAAATCGAGGCAGCGGTAAAGGCGATCATGTAGACGAAGGATCCTCCGCGGCGGCATCCAGGGATGTGGGGGGGGGGGACGCCGCGGAGGATCATGGGTAAGCGTATGGATAACCGTTCTCCCGCAGGGAGCCGCAACGCCCTGGCAGCTGCTTTGTTGCTTTGTGTGAGTCAATGGTTTCCATGTCAGCATGGGGGAAATTCGGGGAGATGATCTCTATGGACGTACAACCAACAACGATGCGGGGAGCGGTGAAAACCGCCCATCTGGGAACGGATGTGTCCCTTGCCACCAAGCCGTTGCCCAAGCCGGAGTGGCTGCGGGGAAAATCGGCCAGCACGCCGGATGTGGAGAGGCTGGTGAGGATCCTGCGGGACAACCGGCTGCACACGGTCTGCGAAGAGGCGTCCTGCCCCAACCTGGGCGAATGTTTCCGCAAGGGGACCGCGACCTTCATGATCATGGGAGATGTGTGCACACGGCACTGCCCGTTCTGCAACGTGGCCCATGGCTCACCCCATGAGCTGGCGGCCGATGAGCCGGTCAATCTGGCCCGGGCCGTTGAACTCTTGAAGTTGAGCTACGTGGTCATCACCTCGGTGACCAGGGATGATCTCCCTGACGGTGGCGCCGGCCATTACGGAGCCTGTGTCCGGGCCCTGCGCGACCTGAAGCGGAGCCTGAAGATTGAAATACTGACTCCCGATTTTCGCGGTGCTGTGGCCGTGGCATTCGAAGAGCTGCGCATGAATCTCCCCGATGTATTCAACCATAACCTGGAAACGGTGCCGCGCCTGTACCCCAGGGTGCGCCCCCAGGCCGATTATCATGGCTCTTTGGATCTGTTGCTCCGCTTCAGGGAACAGTTCGATCATGTCCCCACCAAATCCGGGCTGATGCTCGGCCTGGGTGAAACGGAGCAGGAAGTGCGTGATGTCATGGAAGAACTGCGCCGCCACCGCTGCGACATGCTGACCCTGGGGCAGTACATGCGACCCAGTCCGCATCATCTGCCGGTGGAGCGCTACGTCACCCCCGACGAATTCGAGCGTTACCGGCAGTTCGGGCTCTCCATCGGCTTTTCCCATGTGGAATCAGGCCCCATGGTGCGCTCGTCCTACCATGCGGACATGCAGGCACGGGAACTTATGCTGGTAAACTGATAGACACCAGGCTCGCGTGACGTTCACGTCATCCCCTCAGGGGGTGCAACAGGGCCGGGACGTTTACGCGTGGCGTAAACCACGAAAAACAAGAGGTGCAAGGAATGAGTGAAGAGGTATTTGATCTTGTGGTGCTCGGAGCTGGACCGGGGGGCTATGTGGCTGCCATCCGCGCTTCCCAGCTGGGGATGAAGGTTGCCGTGGTGGAACCGCGGCCGACCATGGGGGGCGCCTGCCTGAACGAGGGGTGTATCCCCAGCAAGGCGCTGCTGGATTCCAGCGAGCATTTCTCCATGGCCCGCGACAAGTTCGCCAGCCACGGCGTTATCGTCAACCCGCCGAAACTGGACGTCGCCGTCATGCAGGCCCGCAAGGCCGATGTGGTCAAGAAACTCACCGACGGCATCGCCTACCTGTTCAAGAAGAACAAGGTCCAGGTGATCTGCGGCACGGGCAGGATCGTTCGTCCCGTGGCAGGGGAGCCCCACTGCGTGGAGGTGACCGCCACGGGTGCCACCCAGACCGTCAAGGCCAGGAAAGTGCTGCTGGCAACGGGAGGGGTGCCGGTGGAGGTGCCCACGCTCCCCTTTGACGGCACGCTGATCGTCAGTTCCAAGGATGCCCTGGAGTTTAGTAGCGTACCGGAACACCTGATCGTGGTGGGCGCCGGTTATATCGGCCTGGAGTTGGGGTCGGTCTGGAGGCGCCTGGGGGCCAGGGTCACGGTTGTGGAAATGATGCCCAAGATGCTCCCCTTCACCGACAGCGAGGTCACGGACGCCCTGATGAAGATCCTGAAAAAACAGGGTGTGGAATTCCGCATGGCTACCAGCGTCACCAAGGTGGAGAAGGTCGGCGACAAGGCGCGGGTAAGCCTGACCGCCGGCGGTAAGACCGAGCTGGTGGAGTGCGACAAGATCCTGGTGGCCATCGGCAGGAAACCGGTCACGGCCGGGCTGGGTCTGGAAGACGCCGGCGTTGCGGTCAACGACAAGGGTCGCGTCGAGGTGGACGAAAACTACGAAACATCCGTGGCCGGCATCTACGCCATCGGCGACCTGATCCCGGGACCGCTGCTTGCCCACAAGGCATCGGAAGAGGCGGTGGCCTTTGCCGAACGCCTGACCGGTCTGAAATCCAAGGTCCACTACGAAACCATTCCGGGCATCGCCTATACCTGGCCTGAGGCTGCCTCGGTGGGTAAGACCGAGCAGGCCCTGAAAGAGGAGCAGATCCCCTACGCCGTGGGCAAATTCACCTTCATGGGTAATGGCCGCGCTCGGGCCATGGATGAAACCGAGGGCTTCGTCAAGATCTTGGCCCACAAGGAGAACGACAAGGTTCTCGGTATCCACATCGTCGGACCCCGGGCCTCGGACATGATCGCCGAAGGGGTGGCGGTCATGGTCTACGGCGGCACCTCCCACGACATCGCGGCCATGTTCCACGCCCATCCCACCCTGGCCGAGGCGATCAAGGAAGCTGCGCTTGACGTGCATAAATCAGCCATTCATGCCTGATGACGTGCATTGTTGCCCCCACCGGAGTCACCTTCCTCCGATTCCGGTGGGGGCTTTTTTAACCGTCCAGGTATGGCGGGAATTCGGGAAGCGAACAATGATTCTGAATGATCTCGGTGTCGTCGACTATGCCGCCGCCTTCAGCCTGCAGGAACACATTGCCGATGGGGTGTACCGGAACGCCACGCCGGAGACGTTGCTGCTTCTGGAGCACCATCCGGTCTACACCATCGGGCGGGCCGGCTGCGAAGAAAACATCCTGGACCACTCCATCCAGGCCATCCGCATCAGCCGGGGAGGGGATGTCACCTTTCACGGGCCGGGGCAGTTGGTGGGCTATCCGCTGATCAACCTCAGGCCGCGGGGCTGCGATCTGCGGCACTACCTGAGGTTCCTGGAGGAACTGCTGATTTCGGTGGTGGCTGATTTTGGTGTCAGCGCCTTCCGGGTGCCGGGAAAAACCGGTGTCTGGACCGACCAGGGCAAGTTGGCCGCCATCGGTGTGGGCGTGCGTCACTGGGTTACCATGCACGGTTTTGCCATGAACGTGAACAACGACCTCTCCTCCTTTGAGCGCATCAATCCCTGCGGCATTGCCACCTGTCCCATCGCTTCCCTGGAGCGCCTCTGTGGCTGCCCGATTGCCATGGATGAGGTGAAGTCGCGCGTCGCCGGGCGCTTCCAGGGGCTGCTGGATGAGTGGCTCCCCGCAGCCGGGGCGCTGTAGGCAGGGCGCTTCACCGCTGTCCTTACGTCTTCTCGTGCGAATTTCCGGACTCTTGAAATCACTCTCTCCCATGTGTCGCTCGCCCTGCGCCGCTCTCCACCTTTTTCCCTTCCCCTGCATCGCCCCTGCGCTTCCCTGTGCCGGCTGCTCTCCCGTTCTCTCCCGTCCTCTCCCGTGCTTTTTTCGTTTTCCGCCGCCGTACATCTCTTTCCCATGGAATGGATCCCTTTCTGGCTGCCCTTCCCGCTGAGGCGGGGTGGTGCGCCGGCTCTCCTGGGGGCGGACGGATGGCGCACCATGGCTGAAACAGGTGTAACGGTCGCGGCTGAAACAGGTGTAACGCGTCCCCGCGCCAGCGGAGAAAGAGGTCGGCTCTATCCGGAAAAGCCACGGGCACAGAAAAGAGACTGATCTGCAAAATCAATCAGTATCAGGTGGTTGCAAGACCTTTAGCGTGCAATGATGTTGATTTCTCAATTCTGGTGTTGTTTTTGCTTTGTCTGCAGTGACGCCGCCGATGCTGGAGCAGGCCGCTTGCGGCTGCTTCAGCCGGCGAGGAAATCCGTAAAGCCGGAAAGGAGTCATGCATGCCGGGACATTCAACGCGACTGCACGAGTCGGCGAACAGGCCGGGAGAACAGCGCACGCGCATGCAGCGGGCCGACAGCCTGCTGGATGCGATCTCTGTCTGTCTCAATGCCCATATCCATGGCGCCAGCGCCTTTAGCCTGGATGACATCGCGCGCTCCATTGTCCGGGAGATCGGTTGTTACCGAGGCCAGGAGTTCCTGCCGGCTGAGGTGCGGCGCGATGCCGGCCGCCGCCCCGAGGCGTGCTGAGGCAGGGGGCTCCGAAAGACGGCAGGGTTCGGTCGAGCACTATAAAGGAGAGTATCCATGGGGACGGGACGACGGCGGGGATGTCGGTCCGGTCACGGGAGGAGATAGCACGCATGAACGAGAACAGGAACTGCCCCAGGGGCACGAACAGCGCGGAGAGCGCGGTAACGGGGGAGTTCCCCCATTCCCGGAGGGCCTATCTGACCGGTTCGCGGCCTGACCTGCGGGTGCCGATGAGGGAAATCCTCCTCACCGACTCTCCAGAGATGGATGGAGCGGGTAAGCCCGCTTCGATCCATGTCTACGACACAGCCGGCCCCTATGGCGATGCCACGCTTCGCTGCGATATCCGCTCAGGCTTGGCCGGCCTGCGCGAGAACTGGATTGCCGAACGCTACGACACTGAAACGTATTCTGATCCGGCACTTCTGTCGGAAAAGAGCCGCTGTGCCGGCCTCAGGTCTGGCGCAGGCGCCTTTCCCGTCAGCCGCGCCCCCCGCCGCTCCCGCTCCGGCGGCAACGTGACCCAGATGCACTATGCCCGCCAGGGCATAGTCACCCCCGAAATGGAGTTTGTCGCCATCCGGGAAAACCAGCGCCGGGAGGGAGCGGATACGCAACAGCAGAATCCTCATCCCGTTCGTGATGGGGGCATGTCACGCCCCGCAGTAATCACCCCGGAATACGTCAGGTCCGAAGTTGCCCGCGGCAGGGCCATTATCCCGCTCAATATCAACCACCCAGAGGCTGAACCGATGGTCATCGGCCGCAACTTCCTGGTTAAGGTCAACGCCAATATCGGCAATTCCGCCCTGGCCTCCTCTGTCATGGACGAGGTGGAAAAGATGATCTGGGCCATCCGCTGGGGCGCGGATACGGTGATGGACCTCTCCACCGGCGCCCACATCCACGAGACGCGCGAGTGGATACTGCGCAACAGCCCGGTTCCCATCGGCACGGTGCCCATCTACCAGGCCCTGGAGAAGGTAGCCGGCGTGGCCGAGGATCTCAGCTGGGACGTTTTCCGCGATACCCTGGTGGAGCAGGCGGAGCAGGGGGTGGACTACTTCACCATCCATGCCGGGGTGAGGCGGGAACATCTGCCGTTGACTTCGCGACGACTGACCGGCATCGTGTCCCGCGGCGGCTCGATCATGGCCAAGTGGTGTCATGCCCACAGGTGCGAGAGTTTCCTGTACACCCGCTTCGAGGAGATCTGCGAGATCATGAAAGCCTACGATGTCAGCTTCTCCCTGGGGGATGGCATGCGTCCCGGCTCGCTGCACGATGCCAATGACGAAGCCCAGTTCGCCGAACTGAAGACCCTGGGCGAGCTGACCCGGCTGGCCTGGAAGCATGACGTGCAGACCATGATAGAGGGGCCGGGGCATGTGCCCCTGCACCTGATCAGGGAAAACATGGAGCTGCAGCTGGAGCAGTGCCACGAAGCGCCGTTCTATACCCTGGGGCCGCTGGTCACCGATGTGGCGCCGGGCTACGACCACATCACCTCGGCCATCGGCGGGGCCATGATCGGCTGGCTGGGCACCTCCATGCTCTGCTACGTCACCCGCAAGGAGCACCTGGGCCTGCCGGACAAAGATGATGTCAAGGAGGGGATTGTCACCTTCAAGATCGCCGCCCATGCCGCCGACCTGGCAAAGGGGCATCCCGGCGCCCGACTGCGGGACGATGCCCTCTCCAAGGCGCGCTTTGAATTCCGCTGGAAGGACCAGTTCAATCTGGCCCTCGACCCGGAAATGCCGCAACGCCTGCACGACCTGACCCTGCCCGCCGAGGCTGACAAGGCATCCCATTTCTGCTCCATGTGCGGCCCGGATTTCTGCGCCATGAGAATCACGCGCAATATCCGTGAACAGGCGGGAGCGTAACAACGCACAACGGAGTCGTGATGTCCCACGCTCATATTCACAAGCATCTGCTGATCAACTCCTACGGCTCCTGGCTGCGCCGCCACTTCGGCTGCCGGGTCAGCAAAGTCAACGTGGATGGCGGCTTCACCTGCCCCAACCGCGACGGCAGCAAGGGAACCGGCGGCTGTATCTTCTGCGACAACGCCGCATTCTCCCCGGACGGGGCACGGCCGGACATCTCCCCGGAGCAGCAGATCGCCCATGGCATGGCCTACCACCGCAGCAGGCTGGGGAGCGAGAAGTTCATCATCTACTTCCAGAAGTTCACCAACACCTATGCACCGGTGGAGAAGCTGCGCGACCTGTACGGCCGTGCCCTTGCCGTCCCGGACGTGCTGGGCATCTCCGTCGGCACCCGGCCCGATGCACTGGGGGATGACGCCCTCGATCTGCTGGAGGAGATCGGCCGCAGCCGCTACGTCTGCGTGGAATTGGGGTTGCAGTCCATGGACGCCTCCCTCCTCAGGTGGATGAACCGGGGACATACCCTGGCCGAATACCTGGAGGCGGTGGAACGGGCGGCCGAGCGGGGGCTCCATGTCTGTACGCACCTGATCTACGGCTTTCCCGGGGAAACGCGCTCCTCGTTCCTGAAGACGGCCGACCTTCTGGCAGGGCTTCCCGTGGATTCCGTGAAGATTCACCAACTCCATGCCGTGCGGGGCACCAGGCTGGCCGGGATGTGTGAAAGCGGAGAGCTGCGACTGATTACCCATGGAGAGTATGTGGCTGGCGTCTGCGATTTTCTGGAACGCCTTCCCGGCCGTGTCGCCATCCAGAGGCTGTACGGCTCGGCTCCCCTGGATCTGCTGGTGGCCCCGTGCTGGGGGTTGAAGAACAACCAGATGTGGTATTCCATCGTTAATGAGTTGAAACGGCGCGGGAGCTGGCAGGGGTGCCGGCTGGCCGACGACGGGCTGCTGGTCGCTGACCGTACCGCCAGATTCGAGGATTGTTACCTGACCGCTCTCCCCGGGAAAACCTCTGATCGGCTGTTTCCGGACATGGCGTCGGCCGGAGCGACGTTTGCTCCGCAAGGAAGAGGGAATGGGTATGACACGCAAACGCTTCATCGTTGAGTTGGGATATGGCGCCGACCTCCATGGGGGGGACATGACCAAGGCGGCCCGCCGGGCGGTGCGGGATGCCATGTCGCGCAGCTGCCTGTGCGGCCTGTTGGAGATTATGGGCATGACCGATCCCGGGGGGATGCATGTGGCGGTCAGGGTCGGCTGCACGAAGCCGGAACAGGTTGACGCTGCGGCGGTGCTGGAGATGATCCCCTTCGGCACCAGGGAACTGGAGGTCGTCCCCGGCGGCCTGTCGGTGAGGGGGCTGGATCTCCCGGAACTGGGAGATGGGGACAGCATCATTGTCGCCGTGGCGGCGCTCACCGTATCGGTGGATCGGACCTGAAACCGTGCAACTGCACCATGAGATCCATGGATCAGGGCCGCCGCTGATCATCCTGCACGGCCTCTTCGGCTCAGGGGAAAACTGGCGCTCCACAGCCAGGTGGCTTGCCGGCCGCCACCGGGTGTTCTCCCCGGACCTGCGCAACCATGGCCGATCTCCCCACCATGACCGCATGGACTATCCGGTCATGGCTGAGGATCTGCGACAGTTCATGGAACAGCATTCCCTTGGGCGGACGATCCTGCTGGGACACTCCATGGGGGGCAAGGTGGCAATGCGCTTTGCCCTTGCCTGGCCGGAGATGGTGGAGAAACTGGTGGTGGTGGACATCGCCCCCAAGCCGTACGGGGCCCGCCACGACGACATACTCCGTGGGCTGGTGGCCCTGGAGCCGGAGCGCTTCAGGGAGCGGGGGGATATTGATCTGGTTCTTCATGCCTCCATTCCCGATCCGGACATGCGCCTGTTCCTGATGAAGAACCTGATCCGCACCCCCCAGGGGGACTTTGCCTGGAGAATCAACCTGGAGAGTATTGTACGGAATTATGACGTTATCAGCGGCTGGCCGGCCCATGTCGCAAGCTGTGGCGTACCAGCCCTGTTCATGAAGGGGGAATGCTCCGACTATCTGCAGGTTGCGGACGCTGGGCTGATCAGGGATTCATTTCCCCGCGCGCGGCTGGTGACCATCTCACATGCCGGGCATTGGCCGCATGTGGAAGCGCCCGGAGTGTTCCGGGCTGCTCTGGATGGTTTCCTGGCAGCGGCCTGAGCCTGTTTCGGTGTATGAAATCAGAAAGGAGAGGCAAAGCATGGGTGGAAAGATCTTGACACTCGCCGACAGTCCGGTCGTTGGCATTCTGGCAAACCCCGCCTCGGGGCGTGACGTGAGGCGGCTGGTTGCGCGGGCCTCGGTATTTCCCACCGTAGAGAAGAGCAACATGATTCTGCGCATGCTCTCCGCCATGGGGAGCCTCGGCGTGCGCGATGTGCTGATGATGCCGGATACGGGCGGCATCGCCGCCAGGGTCCTGCACGAGCAGGAGACCGCCATTGCCCGCCATGGCCGGAACTGGCCGCGGGTGCGGTTCCTGGAGATGCCGATGGAGTACGGCGAAATCGATACCATCCGTGCCGTTGAGCAGATGGTCAGTCAGGGGGTTGAGCTGATCATCGTCATGGGGGGGGACGGAACCCACCGGGTGGTGTCCAAGGCCTGCGGATCCACGCCGCTGGTGGCGCTCTCCACCGGAACCAACAACACCTTTCCGGAGATCCGGGAGGCCACGGTTGCCGGCCTTGCCGCCGGACTGGTGGCCACCGGCAAGGTTCGGGTGGAGGAGGTGAGTTCCCAGAACAAGCTGCTGCACCTGGAGCTGGGGGGCAGGGGAGAGGAAATAGCGCTGGTGGACCTGTGCGTCTCAACGGAATGCTGGGTCGGGACCCGGGCGCTCTGGCAGCCCGCCTGCCTGCGTGAATTGTTCGTGACCTTCGCCTCCCCCTCGTCCATCGGCCTCTCTTCCATCGTGGGCTATCTGCGGCCGGTGGAACGCTGGGATCCCTTTGGGGTGCGACTGCTTCTTGCGCCTCCCGGTGAGGGGCGTTTCACGCTTTCCGTGCCCATTGCGCCCGGTCTCATGCAACAGGTCGGGGTCGTGGAGATGGACGAGCTCCACCCCCGGCAGGTCTGCGCTATCGGCACGGGCAGGGGGACCATCGCCTTTGACGGCGAGCGGAGTGTCGCCTTCACAGAGCAGGACCGGCCATTGGTCCGGCTGGAGATGGAGGGCCCCATTACCATAGACATCGACCGTGTCATGAGGGTGGCGGCAGAGGGGCATCTCTTCATATGCGACTGAAGCGTCGCCGAGTGACGAATGGTGGGGTGGTGGACAAGAGGTGCGGTGCGTTCCGATGGGTTGTCGTCCGAAGTCCCTTGGTAAGGGCACTTCGGACGACAACAGAGGAGTGCGGAAGGTCAGAGCTCGTTGGGCGGAATGAGGTGGTATTTGCTCATCTTGCGGTACAGGGTGGAACGACTGACGCACAGCTCCCGCGAGGCATCGGTGATGTTCCACTTGTTCTTCTTCAGTGTTCGCTGCAGCCTCTCCCGTTCCTGGGCGTCCTGGGGAGGCAGGCCAGGAAGCAATGATGCCGGATCCTGTGCCGGAAGGGACTCGGGGATGAGGGCGGGCTCAGGAGCGGCTATGCCGGATGCCGGGGCTTTGAGCAGGTCAGGGGGCAGGTCCCTGGCATGAATGGTTTCCCCCTCGCTGATGGCGATGGAGAAGCGCAGCGCATTGCGCAGTTGTCTGATGTTGCCCGGCCAGTCATAGGCGGCCAGGATTTCCAGCGCCTCGGGGGCGAGGCCTGTTTCGACGCCCGGCTCGGCCTCTGCCGCCAGGGCGTTCTCGATCACCAGAGCCCTGTCCGTGCGCTCCCGCAGGGGGGGCAGTTTGATGGTGATGCCGTTCAGGCGGTAGTACAGGTCCTCCCGGAACTGTTTCTCGCGCACCAGCTCTTCCAGGTTCCTCAGGGTGGCGCAGATGATGTTGAGATCGACCTTGATGACCGATTCACTTCCCAGCGGCTGCACCTCCCGCTCCGCCAGCACCCGCAGCAGGCGCGTCTGCAGGTTGAAGGGCATGTCGCCGATTTCGTCCAGAAACAGGGTGCCGCCGCTGGACTGCAGGATCTTGCCCCGCATCCCCTTGCTGTTGGCGCCGGTGAACGCGCCCTGCTTGTAGCCGAACAGCTCGCTCTCGATCAGCGACTCCGGAATGGAGGCGCAGTTCAGGGCCACGAACGGTTTGGAGGCCCTGTCGCTGGCCTCGTGTATCGCCCGGGCAAAGACCTCCTTGCCGGTTCCGGTCTCTCCGATCAGGAGTATGGATATGTTCCTGTTCATCAGCCGTTTGGCACAGTTCACGTTGTAGGCCATGCGCGGGTCGGTCCCGGCCAGGTAGTCCAGGGTGAAGTGGGGGGAAGGCTTAGTCCTGGTCTCTTTTTTGGGGGGCGAAAGGGGGCTCTTCTTCTCGGGCGCGCGGAAGGTGGCAAAGTACTGATATCCGGTATCCAGGAAGCGGATGGGAAGGATCGTGGTTGTCTTGTGGGTGGCATGTTCCACGAGCTCTTCCATGCGAAGATCGAACACGGCACTGACGTGACGGCCGATGGGGCTGGGGAGCTGCGGCCCCTGCAGTTGGGTCAGTGCGCTCTGGTTGGCGGCGATCACGTACCCCTCGTTGCTCACCGCCAGAAAACTCTCGGCCACTACCTCCACGAACGCCTTCATGCAGCTGAAGCGCACGATCCAGCAGTCCTTGTAGAGGCGCATGAAATAGGCGTTCTCGATCAGGCGGGCGGAATAGCTGAGCATCTGCAGGGCGAGCAGTTGCGAGTCCCGTGATTGCGGCGGATGGAGCTGGGATATGTCCAGTACGCCCAGCAGGGTTCCGTCGGGGAAGAAGAGCGGGGTGGTGGAACAGCTCAAGCCGATGTGGCGGGCGCGGAAATGTTCGTCGCGGTGGATGGTGATGGGCCGCTTTTCCTCGATGCAGGTTCCCACGCCGCAGGTGCCTTCCACGGATTCAGCCCAGAGCGAGCCCAGGTACAGACCAGCGTCGCGATGCTCCTTCTCGGTGTCGGGGTTGCCCATGTAGTCGATGGTGACGCCGTTGGCGTCTCCCAGCAGGATCACGTAGCCGGCCGTGGCGATCTTCTCGTAGAGGCTCTTCATGCCGGACTTGGCGATGAACAGAAACTCCTCCAGCGGTTCCTGGCACTCCTTCAGGGCGCTGCCGGTGATGATGCGGGGTTTGCTTTTTGATGAAGGGTCGATGCTGTAATCGTTGAAGCAGCGTTTCCATGAGCTGTGGATGACGGGGGCGGTAGTGTTGCTCCTGATTGAGGGCAGGTTGTTGGAATTGACCGAGCGGATGACATCGCTGATATGGTTTTTCGTGTACGAGTCTGACACCGTTCCTCTCCTGACATGACAACCGAATTGAGAGTGACACTTTGTACCGGTGAATCACGTTCATCGTCTTCACTACGGGCGGTTAGTCCCGGTACTTCTCAGTATGATCGCAAGAAAACATAGCACTTTCCCTGTGGAATGAACAGCGCTGATTGTGCGTTGCCGGACATGCGTTCTGGCCTGTCTCCGGCAGGCGTGGGCGGCTGCCGACAGACTGGTGATATGGGTGCCCCAGATGCCGCATTCAACGCTCCAGCCGGCAGTTGGAGCCGCACAAAGCCCAGCTCCAACTGCCGCGTCCAGGTTAGAACAACTCGTCGCCGCTCTTGAATTCCAGGCCGGGGTGGTTGTCGAAGCGAACCACGCCCACCGCTGCCTTGCCGTTGACGGCATGCTTGACCAGGGCGGTGCCCTCGATGCCGAACCCCCCGCACAGTTCGATGGCCACGAAACCATCCCGCACCAGTTCCTGGGCGACCTGTGCGGCTGCCTGATAGTCCTTGACGCCGACTGTCGCCAGGGTGACCTGCGCTGTTTCGATAAGGGTCCGGTGCTGTGCCGGGTCTGCTTCCGGTGCCACGAATATGAATGCTGCCTTCAGTGCCATCTGTATGACCTCCCTGTTACGTGGTTGAACAAAGTGCGGGTATGGACGCATTTCCATGCGTCTCTACCCGGTTGTCAGGGGTTGGGGTATACCGCAACCGGTTCGGGCCACTTGAAATCGGGTGTCAGCTTATAGATCTCGGCGATGACTCCCAGGTCCTTGCGCGAATCAAGATAGGTGTAGGTCATGCCCTCCCAGGTGCCTCCCTGCAGAATCGGAAGCCCCCTATCCTGATAAAACTGGACGGTCTTCTCGTAGTTTTCCGTGTCGAAAGCCACGTGATGCAGCCCCTCGCCATTTTCCTTCAGGAATTGGGCATAGATACTGATGTCGTCCTTGGGCTCGATGAGTTCCCACTGTACTCCGCCGATGTCGGCCAGGGCAAGGCGCATTGAGTACTGGACCGGCTTTCCCTCTATGATCATATTGCTGACCGTGCTCGGGTTGAACTCATAGATCGACCAGGGGCCGATACCGTACTGGTCGGCATACTTCCTTACGGTGGCGTCGCAATCCTTCACCACCAGGCCTATCTGCATGATCTTGGTAAAAACAGGTTTCTCAGGCATGACGCGTCTCCTTTTGTGTCTTCCAACACATTTCAGGCGTTTTCACAAACGCATTCCTTGCGGCCACAGACGGAACAGGGGACCTGCTTTTTGGCCAGACCGTAACAGCCGAAATAGCAGACGAATATCAGCAGGACCGCGTTCAGAAGGTCGACCCAGGTCAGGGGGTCGCCACCAAATCCGGGAACGATCTCGGCCTCATGCAGCACATTGACGGCGAAACCTCTCATGTAGATCACGAACGCGCCGATTCCCAGGCCCCAGGTGATGATGAACCTGATGATGCGGTTCATGGCCGGGCTTAAGGAGGTGGGGGCGTTTCCGCAGCAGAGCGCCCAGAAGAGCAGGATGTTGACGATCCAGACTCCCAGTTGTGCCGGCCAGAGGTTGATGGCAGGGCCGATTTTCTCCAGGGCATCGGCCGGTATCAGGACGTTCTTCAGCAGGGCCAGCAGGATGAAGTAGAGAACGGTGCCCAGTACGAAGTTGCCGAAGAAGGCGGCCAGTGCCCTTCCGGCGCGAGTCTTGAACGAGCTGTACGGCCAGAGATCGAGCACCAGGACCGTTGTCAGCCAGACGGTAATGACCGAATAGAACCAGCCGACCGCGGTGGGAAGTGGCATGACCACCCTGTCCGGTGCGGTCCAGCTTGCCATGCAGGGGTAGACCAGGACGATGTAGCCGACAAAGGTCAGGAAAAAACCGGTTAAAAGTTGTGCTACACCAACCATGGGTTGCTTCAGGCCGGCATCGGTCCACGGCCAGCCGTCCATGCTGTTTGCCACTATGCCGAACCCGTAGAAGCCGATCAGGACGATCATGCCGGACGCGCCGTGCCCGGCGAAGTTAGTTGCGCTGAAGGCGGGATCCATCTGGCCGTAGCCGAAGATCAGCAGCATGGGGATGGCGAAGCCCAGCGCCAGCGTAACCACCGTTGCCAGGATGCCTCCACCGGGTTGACTCATGCTGCTGAAACCGTGCATGCCGAGGTTGAAGCCTATGAAGACGAGGACCATGATGGCCCAGAACAGATAGGCGCCGAAGGGTTGCGGATAGAATTTCCAGACCCCCACCTGCGGATCGGCGAACAGTATCCATACGCCGTAGCTGACGACCTGATAAATGATGAAACAGGCGATTGCAAACCTGACCGCGCCCACCTGCAAGCCGAAGGGCTTTGCGCTCACCACACCGCCGTCGCCGGTTGCGTCAATTGAATGTGCCATAAACATCTCCTCTTTTAGCTCTCAAAGCCGTTTTTATACTGCCTGGCTAGTGCTCCCCGTTTATCTGGCACCGAAGTGCGGAACGAAAAAGGGGAGGGGAGAGAACTCCCCTCCCTGTTGGGTGCGAATCTGTGCTGGGCCTATGTGGGGCTGACAATAATCTTGATGTGGGCATCCTTGTTGTTAACCAGTTCTTCGAACCCTTTGTCCACGATGTCGTCCAGCGAGATTTTGCCGGTGATCATCGGTTCGGCCTTGATCTTGCCGCTTGCCAGCAGCTTGGCCACGCCGGCGAAGTCGTCGATGGTGTAGGCCAGGGTGCCGATGACGACCTTGTCGGTGGCGCTCAGGCTGAAGAAGTTGAAAGAGCTGGGCTCTTCGAAGATGCCGACGATAACCGCCTTGCCGCAGTTGTGCAGTACGTCGATGGCCTGGGGGCCGGTGAACTTGTTGCCGATGCATTCGAAGGAGACGTCGGCGCCGGTGCCTTCGGGGCTCAGCCGCTTGACCTCTGCGACCACATCGCATTCCTTGGGGTCGAGGATGATGTCTGCGCCGCATTCCTTGGCCAGTTTCTTGCGAGCGGCGGACATTTCCACCACGATTATCTGGGCTGCGCCCGAGGCCTTGACGCACATCAGGGTGCCCAGACCGATGGTGCCGGCTCCGAAGACGACGACGGTGGCGCCCATCAGGGAACCGGCCAGGCGTACGGCCTTGAAGCCGGTGGCCAGCGGTTCGATGACCGCGCCCGCCTGGGGGTCGAAGTTGGGGGGCAGGACGTAGCAGAGTTCGGCCGGCACATTGACGTACTCGGCAAAGGCGCCATCGGCCATCAGGCCGGTGAAGGCCAGTTTTTCGCAGACGTTATAGTTGCCCATGCGGCAGGGGAGGCATTCGCCGCAGTGCTGGCAGGCATCGGGCGCCACCAGGTCGCCGACCTTGACGTTGTTTACGCCGGCGCCCACTGCCACGACCGTGCCGGTGAATTCATGGCCGAGGATCAGCGGGGCCTTGGCTCCGGTCAGCGGGTGGTTCTCGGTGGGGATGAAGATCGGGCCGGCCAGGTACTCATGCAGGTCGGAACCGCAGATGCCGCACCAGGCGACTTTGATCTTGACTTCACCCGCCTTGGGGGCTGCCGGCTCGGGAACGTTTTCAACTCGAATGTCTTTCTTTGCATACCATTTTGCAGCTTTCATTCGTACTCTCCTTGGTAGTGAATAGGTCATCGCATAAGCGCGCTGCCTGTGAAACCTGACTGCTCGGTTTGCCCGGCCATCGTGGCGATTGCCGGACCATGGGCGTTAGAATGACCAGATGGCCCTGAACATGCCTGCCTTGGTCTTGGTGGTGTTTTTTCCGGTGATACCCTGCTCGTACCAGGCGGCAAAGGAGAGCCGTTTGGTGATCTGGAACTGGTTGCCGACGCCGTAGGCCAGTTCGTTGTTGCTATGGACGACGATGTCCCCGGTATCCTTGTCCTCGCTGTTGCCCGTGGACTGGTAGTCCAGCTTGACGAACGGTTCCACCTGATTCATGAACTTGTAGGCGAATACCACGTTGGCGAAGACCGTATCCTTCTGTTTCCTGTGTTCGCCGCCATGTTTGTAGTCGCCGCGGACTTTGTACCCGACGTCGCCGTCGAAGGTGAAGTTGCCCAGGACGTAGTTGGTCATGAAGGTGAAGTCATGATCCCAGGAGTGGGCGGAAAGCTCGTTATCGCCGAAGGGGATGTGCATCCAGTATTCCAGGCAGGTGACCCAGTTCTTGGTCGGCTTGGTCCAGACCACCAGACCGGTCTGGGGGTCGAGCATGCCGCTCACGCTGTTGTCGTCTTTCATCGTGGCATTTGCGTAACCCGCCACAGCCTCCCAGAGGAAGCCAACGTTGTCAATGCCGTCGATCTTGAAGATGTGGGCCAGCTTGTTGACCGTCGCCACGGTGTTGCGGACGGAACTGTGGCCGTTGGTGTCCTTGCCCTTGAAGCCCTGGCTGTCGTCCCTGAAGAAGTTGTAGGAGAGCAGAAGGGTCTGCCCTTTCTCCGGAATGTCGTCACCCACCGGCAGCTGGTACTCGTGGGGGGCGATGACGACGTAGGGGATGCCGCCCGCCTCGGCCATCTTCGCGGCGGCGGACAGGCAGATGGCTGAAAGCGATACAACAGCGATACCAAGGGAAAACTTTTTGAGGATAAAACGCATAGAAGAACCTCCATGGTGTGTAGTGTGTCGTCTGGACGGGATGCTGATGCTGACTGGTTGCCCTGCTGTGATGCTCACTGGCCGGTCGGACAGCCTCCTGATCACCGGTGACGGTCGTTCCCGCGACAGGGGAAAGAGTCCCTTGCGCTTCATCATGTACGCTCCTTTGGGTCTGATTGTTCCATCGCCTGATGAATCGGGGCACGGTTCCGTCCATGCGCCCATGGGGGAGGTGGGGGAAGTCGCGCCGCCCGTTATCAGGAGATTGGTGACAGACTGTTGATTGCTGTGTGCCCTGTTTTTTTGTAAAACGACTTTTTGGATTTGGGTAAGAGCAACACGTGTACCAAGGGAGGTCGCTGTTTTTGTTGTGGTTCTGCAAGATGTTGTAATACTGTCCGATTTTTTTTTACTGCCGGGGGGTTGATGGTGGGCCTGGCGTCCGGGGATCGATGGAACGCTGTGCCCGGGCCGGGATCGTGGGTGCGGCCTGCAACACCTGTCTCAGGGGGGCGTGGTTTACTAGAATGTGGTTTTGCTTTTTGTCGGTTCCGGGGATGCGGTTTTCGTGGGTCGATGCCGTTGGCCGGGAGGCGGTATCGCGGCTCAGGCGGTTCCGGGGGCGAAAAAATGCGGTTTTCCGTCGGCTCTGTTGCGGAATGGAACAGTGTCTGGCCGGATTGATGCACCTGTATCGCAACAGGTGTTGCAGGGTGGGTGTGCGATGTCACGCATGACGGGACAGGGAGCCGTGCGCAGGAGAAGAACGGCCTGGCCGAAGAATGTTGTGGAACAGATGCGGGAACAGATGCCGATGGTGGTGCCGGGAGGGAGACAGGGCTGCGGGATGGCGGCGTCTGGGGCGGCGAACGACGCGCGCCGCCCCAGACGAACTGACACGTTTTACTGCGCTTTCAGCCCGGCCTCCTGTGCCAGACCGGCCCATGCCGGCAGGCTCCGCTCGATGACCGCCCGGTCCACGCAGTAGGCGATCCTGAAGAATCCGGGCGCGCCGAAACCGGCCCCCGGCACCAGCAGGATGTGGTGCTTCTGGGCCAGTTTGACGAAGGCCACGTCGTCGGCCAGGGGGGAGTGGGGGAAGAGGTAGAAGGCGCCGTCCGGTATGACCATCTTGAATCCCAGGGCGGTCAGCTCCCGCACCAGCAGGTCCCGTTTGTCCTGGTAGGCGGCGATGTCCACCGACTCGTCCTGCAGGTTGGTCACCAGCCGCTGCATCAGCGCCGGCGCGTTGACGAAGCCGAGCACGCGGTTGCTGAACACCGCCCCTGCCATGAACTGCATGACCGTGTCCATGCGCGGGTTGGCCGCCAGGTAGCCGATGCGCTCTCCCGGCAGGGCCAGATCCTTGCTGTGGGAGGTGACGATGACGGAACTCTCGATCAGCGGGAAGATGTTGGGTACCTGCTTGCCGTCATAGGCGATGCGCGCGTAGGGTTCGTCGGAGATGACGTAGATCAGGTGGCCGTTGCGCTTGTGCACTTTCTTCACCACTTCTCCCAGTCTGGCCAGGCTCTCGGTGGGGTAGATCACGCCGGTGGGGTTGTTGGGGGAGCAGATCAGGATGGCGCGGGTCTTGAGGGTTATGGCCTGTTCTATGGCCTCGATGTCCAGCTGGAACGTCTGGTGATCGGTCCAGACCGGCACCGGCACGCCGCCGTGGTTGTCGATGTAGAATTTGTACTCCACGAAATAGGGGGCCAGGATGATCACCTCCTCGCCCGGGTTGAGTATGGTCTTGAGCACCACGTTCAGCGCCCCGCCGGCGCCGCAGGTCATGATCACGTGCTCGGCGGTCAGGTCGATGCCCGAGTCCCTGGCCAGTTTGGCGGCAACGGCGGCCCTTGTTTCGGGGTAGCCGGCGTTGTTCATATAACGGTGCATGCCGGGCAGCGGATTTTGGGCCAGTGCCAGCAGTTCCTTCTGGAATGCCTGGGGAGGCTCCACATCCGGATTGCCCAGGGTGAAGTCGTAGACGCTCTCGTTGCCGAACTCCCGACGCAGGCGCTCTCCCTCCTCGAACATCCTGCGGATCCAGGAAGATTTTGAGATGTGGCTGGCGATCTTGGTGGCAATGGCCATGGCTGTTCCCTCCGGGGCATGTATTCTGGTATGATGCCCGACACTATACACACCGAAACCGGGAGAACTCAATGGAAAATCCCGCCCATCCCCTTGGCCTGCAGCCTGCTGCGGGGTGCAAGGCACTGTGGCAGCAGACCTTTCAGGTGCCGGGCTTCTATCCGGCCGCAATGAATCCTGGCCTTGCGGACCCCTGCCGCGGCGCGCAGAGGGAGCCGGCCGTGGAGTGCCCTGCGCACCAGTCCCCGGAGTATGCGCCGTGAACCTGGTGTCTGCACTGCAGGCCATTGCGGGGCGCATCGGTTCCCGCTCATCGGGGGGGCAGGTCGACCTGGTGCGCTACCTCCCGCTGAGCGAACGGAGGGGGCACCTGTATCTGGTCGGGGACCTGCACGGTGAATACGGCTCTCTGATGCTGGCGCTCAAGGCTTTGTCGTTCAATCCTGCGCTGGATCGGGTCCTGTTCACGGGTGACATGCATGACCGCGGCAGGAATTCGGCCGCCTGTCTGGAACTTTTACGCCAGCCCTGGGTCGATTCGGTGCTGGGGAACCATGAACTGATGCTGCTGAACAGTGTCGACGATGACGGCTCCCTGTCCAAAACCAGGAACAGCATGTATGCGGGCTGGATGGCCAATGGAGGGGAGTGGATCGAGGAGGCGTCGCGGGAAGAGAGGAGCGCATGGCGCCGCCGCATTTTGGGTCGCGTTCCGCTCTACTGGATCGTTGAGCGCAGGGACGGCAGGCGGGTGATTGTCTGCCATGCCGAGGCCGACCCGCTGCTGCTCCCCGATGTGGTGGGACTCAGGAACATGCCGGTTTCCCTGGGGGCACTGCACTCCAGCCCCACCCTGTGGGGGCGCCACACCCTGGCAGTTAGCGTTGATGAAACCATCTCTTCCCAGCGGAAAAAACAGCTGCTGCCCCCCCTGGAGGGTGCCCTCTTTGCGGTGCATGGACACAGCCAGCTGAAATTGGCTTCCTGGGTCACCAACCGGCTCTTCATCGACACCGGCGCCGTGTACGGGAACCTGCTGACGCTGGTGGATGTGGACCATGCATTGCCCGGGCGTCCCGGCGGGGTGCAGGCTTGGGATGTTGCATCGGAAAAGCTGATCGGCTATGCTGCCACGAATTTGCTGTTCTGATTCCGTGGCATGGTCAGGGGCGCTGCGTGTCCCCGTCCGTTTGCCACACCCCGCGATGGAGGTTTGTTGATGCTGCTCTGGAACATTTTCTGGCTGTACACCCGCGTGGCACTGTTTTCGTGGGGCGGGGGGCCGGCATCCCTGGCTCTCATGCAGCGCGAGACCACCTCGGCGCTCTGGGTTCCGCCCGGCGCCACCGAGGCGGTGCCCTGGGTCACCCCCCTTGAGTTCTCCGATGCCGTTGCCATCGGCAATGCCCTGCCCGGGCCGATCGCTCCCCAGGTCTCGGCCTATGTGGGCTACAAGCTGGCCGGCCTTCCGGGAGCCATTGCCGCTGCGGCTGGCACGGTGCTGCCGACTACGCTGTTGATGCTGGGGATGATCGTCTACTTCTTCAGGATCAAGGACAGCCTCCTGATCCAGTCCATGCTCAAGGCTGTCAGACCGGTGGTGGTGGGGCTGCTGCTCTGGACCGCCTATGACATGGCCTACACCGTCTTCGGCGTGAAGAAGTTCGGTCTTAGCGGGGCATTGATCATGGGGTGGGACAAGCTGCTCTTTGTGCTGGTGTCGTTTCTGGTGCTGACCATGACCGAGATCAATCCGGCGTTTGTCATCTTCGGGGCCGCGGTGCTGGGCGGGGTGCTGTACCGCTAGCCCGGGCATGCCACGCAACAAGGAAGAGAGGTGGGGATGAACGATACCGAGAACATGACGCTCAGCGACAAGTACCAGCGCCTGAGGGACATCATTGCCGGGATGGGGGGGTGCGTGATCGCTTTCTCGGGTGGCGTCGATTCCACCTTCCTGTTCGCCGTTGCGGTTGACGTGCTGGGGGGCAATGCCCTGGCAATCACGGCCAGTTCGGCAACCTATCCCCAGCGGGAGCTGCTGGAGGCGCGGGAGCTTGCCTCCCTGATCGGTGGCCGGCACCGCGAGATCGCTTCCGAGGAGCTGGACATCCCGGAGTTTCAGGATAACCCCCGTGACCGCTGCTATTACTGCAAGCGGGAACTGTTCGGCAAGCTGCGGGAGATCGCCGATCAGGAGGGGTTGCCCCACCTGCTGGACGGTTCCAATCTGGACGACCTGGATGACCACCGTCCCGGCCGCCGGGCCGCCCAGGAACTGGGGGTGCGCAGCCCGCTGGAGGAGGCGGGGATGACCAAGGACGACATCAGGAGGCTCTCCCAGGCCCTGAAGCTGCCCACCTGGAACAAGCCGGCCTTTGCCTGCCTCTCCAGCCGCTTCCCCTACGGCACCGCCATCACCCCTGAACGGGTCGGCAAGGTCGGGCAGGCCGAGGACGCATTGCATGAACTGGGCTTCCGCACCCTGCGCGTCCGCTACCACGGCGACGTGGCCCGCCTGGAACTGGGGGAGGCCGAGTACGCCGCCGCCACCGGCCCCCTGCGGGATAAGGTGATCCGTTGCGTGAAAGAGGCGGGCTTTAGCTATGTGGCGGTGGACCTGCAGGGGTACCGCAGCGGTTCCATGAACGAGACGGTGCTGTCCGGATAACGAAACCGGTGCGCGCTGGAATGGGCGGTTTGCCCGACGGATGCGGAGTTGAACGAATGTGAGCATGAGGAGTATATGAAATCATGAACTGTGCGAATTGCAGGGACTACGCCTGTTACACCGAGGGGCGCAACTGTGCCGGGCTTTCGGATGATCAGTCGCTTGGTCTTTATGACGATGGTGATCGGCGGATCATGGAAGTCGCCGGCGCGGTGGAGGCCAGGCACTACATGAAAATGTGCCGTCTGGAGGAGAGCGTTGAATGTGCCAGGCAGTTGGGGGCACAAACCATTGGCCTGGCGTTCTGCATCGGGCTGGCAGAGGAGGCCAGGCTGATCTCGGCGTACTTTGAGAAGTCCTTCACGGTGCATTCCGTCTGCTGCAAGGTGTGCGGCACTGGAAAGGACAAGCTCGGTCTGGAGCAGATCAAGCCGGGAACGCGGGAAGCCATGTGCAATCCCAAGGCCCAGGCCGCCATGCTGGCCGATGCGGGTACGGAGTTGAACTTCACCATCGGCCTCTGCGTGGGGCACGACATGCTGTTCAACGCCGCCTCCACTGTCCCGGTGTCCTGTCTGGTGGTGAAAGACCGCCTGCTCTCCCACAACCCGCTGGGCGCGGTCTACTCGCGCTACTGGCGCAGACGGCTGGGGATCAACCCGACGGGGCAGGTGTAGCTGCAAGGCCTGAATAGCGGAGGCACAGTTCAGTTCTCTTTTTAGTTTGCGAAACTCGCACGGGGGCACGTTGAAACCTTCAATGCCGTTTTTCCCCTGAAGCTGGAAACAGCGTCGGCTTGCCAGCAGCAGAGCCACTCCCCTGCTGTCGGAACATCTGGTCACATGAGCCGGGGTTTCCTGGCGGGCAGTGGTTAATCGCGTCTTCCCTTGCGCACCTCTTCCTTGATGCGCTGGATGTGCCCGCGGCCCAGGGCCTTAACCTCGCAGCCCAGCTCGAAATAACGGAGGATAGTCTTGTCGGAGAGTATTCCGAAGCAGTCGATCACCGCCAGCGGCTTGCCGGTCCAGTCGACGATCTCTTCCGGTTCCAGCTTCAGGTACGGGGAATGGGGAACGGCGAAGACTACCGCTTCGACACCCTTGAGCGCTTCGGCAAGGTCGCTTTGGACCCGTATGTTCTGCAAACCGTCCTGGTTGCGGAAGAAGCGTTTCCAGGATTGTCCGGGGGCGGGATAGACGTCCTGGTTCTCCAGTTCATGCCAGTGGTCCACGTAGGGGTCGTGCACGCGCATCTCCGCGCCCATTTCGGTCAGTTTGCGGACAACCATTTCGCTGCCGCTGTAACGGGTGTCGCCAACGTCCTGGCGGTAGCTCGCCCCGCATATCAGGACGTCCGCGCCGGCAATGTACCGTCCCATGTTGCGCAGCGCATCCCGGGTGAGTTGCGCCACATGCAGCGCCCGTGTGTCGTTGATATCGATTGCCAGGGGAGTGATCTTGAAAATGCTTTCCCCATCCTCGAAACCCAAGATGTGCCGGTAGGACCAGTAGCCGAGGCCTCCGTCCTTGGGCAGGCAATAACCGCCGATCCCGGGGCCGGGGAATATCATGTTGCTGTGGGTGGGGCGCATCTTGATGGCGTCGATCACTTTTGTCAGATCCACCCCGTTTCTTTCGGCGAACAGGCTCCATTCGTTCAAGTAGGCCAGGATCGTCGCCCGGTAGGAGTTCTCGACGATCTTGGTTGTTTCCGACTCGATGGGCCGGTCCATGACCGTCAGCGGATACTCCTTGGTATTCAGCACCTCCTTGAGAAACTTCACCACCCTCTTTTTCGCTTCGGCGTTACAGCCGGAGCAGACCCGCCAGAAGTCACGGATACTTGAGACATAGTGCCTGCCGGGCATGACTCTTTCGAAACTGTGGGCGAGGAGCGGTACGGAATCGATGCCGCGCGCGGCAAACGCCTTCTTGAGGATCGGCCAGGCAACGAACTCGGTGGTGCCCGGCGCAACCGTCGTCTCGATCAGCACCAGGCAGGAGGGTTGGATGCGCATGCCGATGGTGCGCATGGTCGTTTCCAGGGCAGCCATGTCCGCTTCTCCGGCACGCATGTTGCCGAGGCTTTTCTTGCTGTAATCGCACTGGACGTCTACCACGACGCAATCCGCCAGCTTGATGCAGTCGCAGGAGTATGTGGCGACAAGGGTCTTTTTCTCCAGTACGCAGCGCTTGATGATCTCCTCGACTTCGGGATCTTCCGCCTTGACGGGAGGTTCGCCCCGGTTGATCAGCGGAATTTTCCAGAAGCTTCGGGTGCTGGGCCTCTGGCAGCCGATGACGAATTTGGACGGGTGACCCCCCTTGCCTTTGGTGTCGGCAATAATGGCGGCCATGACCGCCCCCACGAATCCCACCCCCATTACCACCACGATTTCCTTGCCTTCCGCCCGCGCTTTGACAACGAGCTTTTCGACGCGTTGCAATTCCTCTGCATATTCCTCCTTGCGTGGTATGACGAATTTTTCTCCTGTCGGGCTGACTGAATACTCTACTGCTGCTTTTGGTGCGTCGGAAGTCGCATTTTTTGTCATCCTGGATACCTCCCTGGAAAAAGTTGGCACACACAAACCATGAAGAATCCGCAGCCGAATTTCCAGAAATCAATGGATCTGATTCCGGGCGCGGGGATTTAGTACAAGACTACCACTTCCTCGCCTTGGGGCCACGTTTCGGGGGAGAACGTGTCCCTGCCAGGGGCTCCTCCATCCGTTCGACAAAAGGTGTGCCGCCCAACGGCCTGCCGCTCCGCTCCTGTTTACGCAACGCGGGCAGCTCGTTTTTTGTGGAGAGCGTCAGGACGTTTTTCCCGGTGCCGGGCAGGACGAGCAGGGGGCGACTTTTATCAACCTCGTCATGACCGGCACGGTGCGCCCGTACGTGTTTACTTTTACGACCCGCTGCGTGCTGTGGTGGTGGGATTTCTGTCGCAATGACTCAGGCGATTCTCGCCATGGAGGAAGGATACTAGGAGATGGACTGCCGGGGGTGATGCGGGGGGATTCCCTTGTGCTGTGTCCCTTATCTCTCGGAAAGAGCCAGGTGGAGTCCCAGGCCGGCGAAGGCGGCGGCAAAGCTCCGGCGCAGCCAGGACTGGATCCGTGCCGACTCGATCACCACCCTGCGGAACTGATGGGCGAGGAGCCCATAGACCACGAACACCGCGAAGGTCATGGCCATGAACACGCCGCTCAGGAGCAGCAGCTGGGGCAGGGGGCTGGCGCCGGGGGTGACGAACTGGGGGAGGAAGGCGAGGAAGAAGATCGTCAGCTTGGGGTTGAGGATGTTCAGCAGCACTCCCCTGCATACCAGCGATAGGGCAGAGCTTTGCTGCTGTGCGTCGTCCAGGGCGAACGCCGACCGGTCTTTCCAGGTGGCCCAGGCGATGTACAAGAGATAGGCGACCCCGGCATACCTGAGGGTCTGGAAGGCCAGGGCGCTGGCGTGCATGATGGCGGCCAGGCCGAGCACGGTGGCCAGCAGGTGGGGGACGATTCCGGCGGTGCAGCCGAGGGATGCGTAGATAGCGGCTGTGCGTCCCTGGGTGATGCCGGTGGAAACGGTGTAGATGACGCCGGTACCCGGGATGAGTACCACGACGAGGGAGGTGAGTAAAAACTGCGCGCTGAGCATGGGCGGCCTCCGTTTGGTGAATTATACGGGAAAAAGATGGTTCCCGGTGAACGACGATTACCCCAGCAGGGGGATGTCGGGCAGGTTATGGAAGACCTGGGCGATGTCACGGAATCTTTCCAGCACGCGTATGACCTCGGGCAGCGCTGGTCCACCTTTCGCACGGTTTGATGAAGGAGGGCCTACCCAGCTCAGCCCCCCATTTTCACTGGATCGGCGACAGTCCCAATTCTCTCAGGAAAGCATTGTGAGCCTCAACTGCTTTTGCGGCCCGTTTTTCAATCTCCCTTAAATCAGCATTCACGGCCTGCAAATCAATCTTTTCCTCTGTCGTGGCGGTGCTGATGTAACGGGATATATTCAGATTGAAATCGTTTTTCTCGATTTCCTCCATCGACACCCGCCGAGAATAGCGTGCCTCTTCCTTGCGGTGCTGATAGGTTTCGACGATCTTTTCGATGTGTTCCGGCAGCAGGCGGTTTTGCCGCTTGCCTTTCTCGAAGTGTTCGCTGGCATTGATAAAAAGCACGTCATCCGGCTTTTTGCACCGTTTCAGCACCAGAATGCAGACCGGGATGCCGGTGGAGAAAAACAGGTTGGCGGGCAGGCCGATCACGGTGTCGATATGACCGTCTTTTAGCAGCTTGGTGCGGATGCGTTCTTCCGCACCGCCACGGAACAGCACGCCGTGGGGCAGGATGATCGCCATCACGCCACTGTCGCTCAGGAAGTGGAAACCGTGCAAGAGAAAGGCGAAGTCGGCGGCGGACTTCGGCGCAAGACCGTAGTTCTTGAAGCGGAAATCCTCGCCCAGCGCTTCGTTCGGTTCCCAGCGGTAGCTGAAGGGCGGATTGGCGACCACGGCGTCGAACTTCAGCTTTTTGGCCGGATTCATCTCGCCCAGGATATCCCAGTCGTTGAGCAGTGAATCGCCGTGGTGAATCTCGAACTCGGTATCCTTCACCCCATGCAGCAGCATGTTCATGCGCGCCAGGTTGTAGGTGGTGATGTTTTTTTCCTGGCCGTAGATTTTACCGATACCGCCTTTACCGAGTTGCTTGCGCACATTGAGCAACAACGAGCCCGAACCACAGGCGAAGTCCAGCACCTTGTTCAGTTTTTGCTTCGGTCCTGTTTTCGGTTCCTGACTGTCCAGCGTGACGATTTCGGAAAGGATGGTGGATATCTGTTGCGGGGTGTAGAACTCCCCCGCCTTCTTGCCGGAACCGGCGGCAAACTGACCGATCAGATATTCATAGGCATCGCCGAGAATATCGGTATTGGTGCTGAAAGCGGCAATTTCATCGGCGATTTTTTTGATGATGGTGCAGAGCTTGGCGTTACGGTCCGCCGGTTTCTTGCCCAGCTTCTCGGAGTGCAGGTTGATCTCCGAAAACAGGCCCTGAAACGCACTCTCGAATGATTTCTCTTCGATGTACTTGAAGCCCTTCCACAGGGTATCCAGCAGATCGTCATGCTGAATACGCGCCATTTCGGCGATGCTGCTCCACAGGTACTGCGGCTCGATCACGTAATGCACCTTGAGGCGCATCTGTTTTTCAAAATAGCCAATATAATCGGCGTTTTCTTCGTACCAGACTTGCAGTTGGCTGGTTGCCCCTGTTTGTCGCAAGACATCGGCTGGCAGTTCAGGGTAGTCTGTACCCAACTCCTTCTTCGCCGCCGTCTCATAGTTGTCCGAGAGGTAGCGCAAAAAAAGGAACGATAGCATATAGTCGCGGAAGTCGTCGGCATTCATCGCGCCGCGCAACTGGTCGGCGATATCCCAGAGTGTTTTGCCGAGTTGGTTGAGTTCTTCTTGGGTCATTATTTCAGGCCTTTACGGTGTTTAATCTTGTTTTCCAGTGCCTTCAGCTCTGCCTCGTCCTGCTCATCCGCCGCCCTTGCCTCTGCTGCTTTGCGGCGCTGATCATAATCCAGAAACAGCGGGGTAATCTGCTGTTCCATCCGGGCATGGCTGACCGAGCCCGCACCCTCCAGTAAGGGAAACCCGTTGGCGGTGATGATCTGCCCCACGTTTTCGCGCCAGAAGGCCATACTGGTGATGGTGTGCCGCTTGGCGCGCAGCTCGGCGGTTTCCAGAAAGATGACGACCAGGCGGTTGAGCGTGTCGATTTCGTCTTCGGTCAGGTAGTTTTTCGCCACCACGATGTCCTGCTTGCGCACGTGGGTACCCTTCCAGGTGAGCAAGCCAAAATGGGCATCGCTAGGGTTGGCGCGGGAAATGATGATTTCGGCGGCGGTCTGTTGTGTTACCGCATACAGCAGCAGGTTTTGCACCGTGGCAAAGAACTGCTGGGTGGCCTGATCGGTTGTGTCGTAATCGACCGCCAGCGCGAACAGGTCGCGCATCTTTTGATAGAAGCGCTTTTCAGAGGCGCGAATGTCGCGGATGCGCGCCAGCATCTCGTCGAAGTAGTCCGGGCGGCCATCGGGGTTCTTCAGCCGCTCGTCGTCCATGGCGAAACCCTTCTTCAGGTATTCCGCCAGCACCGTGCTGGCCCAGCGGCGGAACTGCACCCCGCGCGGTGAGCGTACACGGTAGCCCACGGCCAGAATGGCGTCCAGGTTGTAGTGCGCTACCCGGTAGTTCTTGCCATCGGCGGCAGTTGTCAACCAATAGTTGACAACTGATTCCTGGCTCAATTCGTTCTCGGTGAAAATGGCCTTCAGGTGTTTGGCGATATTCTGCTTCGTGGTAAGAAAAAGCTCCGCCATTTCCAGCTGCGTGAGCCAGACCGTACCCCGCTCGGCCCGCAGTTGCACCCGGGCTTGCCCATCTTCGCTGATGTAGAGGATGAGCTGGGTCATGCGCCGCCTCCCTCTAGCCGTTGCCGGGGTCATTCTTATAATCGACGATCTGCTCCATGGCGCGGCGCGGGCTGATATGCAGGGATTTCAGCTCGATCTGCACCACCGGCAAGCCGTTGATCAGAATGATGACATCGTAGCGATGATGGCTATTTTCCGTGTTGATGCGCAGTTGGTTGATGACCTCGAACTCGTTCTTGCACCAATCCCGGATGTTGACCAACGTGTATTCCAGCGGGGTGCCATCCTCGCGGGTAAACTTGCCCTTTTCGCGCAAGGCCTGTGCGGTGGTGAAGACATCGGCGGTGATGATCTCGTCGCGCAGGCGGGCGAATTCGGCATCGGTCAGGCTGACTCGGTTTAAGGCTTCGAATTTATGGCGGAAATTCTGTTCAAGGGTAACCTTGTCGCGGATATCAGGGCGGTAGGTGTACTTGAGATGGGTTAGCTTGGCGATCAGGCTTTGTTCGATCTGGTTTTCTTTGTGCGTCATCTTGCCAACTCGATTCACTCGATAGTAGTGTGACCCAGCACCATCGCAACGGGAGTTATCTGATTACAAATAGTTGCGGTGAGGTGCTTGCCTGTATTCCGGGGACTATGCAAAACTGGGGAGCTGTTCCGGCGGTACCATCCGACCGCTATTAAAGCTTTGTCAATCTATACGGGATGGGAAACATGGTCAATTTTTCTAATGATTGAGAGGGGCTTTATGCCATGAGCGTTTTTGCGTCATGGCGGAACCGGCCGTCAGTGTGGAAACGTGTGAGGGGAAAAGGTGCATGTGTGGGTCGCGACTGCTTCCTCGTTCGGCCTTTGGCCACCTTCTCCCCCAGGGGGAAGGAACAAGCTGAATATCTGTGCTGATCGGGTTCCGAAATCTCAGCCCGCCTTGTCTCAAGGCATATTTCCTGAAGTCTCTTCGGCATGTCGCTGCCCGACAGGTCTCGATTCCCCGGCGTTTGAATCCAGATATGCCGTATAGGGCAGGAGAAGCGTGTCGGCAACCAGGCTCAAGGGAAGATCCATAATCGCGAGAGGCCAGAAGGCCCGGAGCACACCGGCGGATTCATCCGTGGCCATGGAGATCATTAACGCATCCACGCGTGTGCCGCAATACACGCGGGTGTTGCCGCAGTGGGATCTTTCCTCAAAGGTTTCGGTGAGTGTGGCGCAGCCAGAGGTCAGTAACATCGCTGCAATAACGGTGAATACCCAGCGCATATGTTGTGGTTCCTTTTCCGGTGTTCCGGGGGCACCGTAGAATCCCCCTGGCGTTACGTTTTTGCCACCCTCTACGGGATGAGGAGGGGTAAAGCACCAACGCCCCGGCTCCTGTGGGAACCGGGGCGCTCTTGCATTCGGTATGTCCGGAGCCGTCAGGCCCTGGTCAACTGGCGGTACTTGATGCGGTGCGGCTGGTCGGCTGCCGCGCCAAGCCTTCTCTTCCTGTCCTCCTCGTACTCCGAGTAGTTGCCGTCGAAGAAGACCACGCTGGAATCCCCCTCAAAGGCCAGGATGTGGGTGGCGATGCGGTCCAGGAACCAGCGGTCGTGGCTGATGACCACGGCGCAGCCGGCGAAGTTCTCCAGCGCCTCCTCCAGGGCCCGCATGGTGTTCACGTCCAGGTCGTTGGTCGGCTCGTCCAGGAGGAGAAGGTTGGCCCCCTCTTTCAGCATGCGGGCCATGTGCACCCGGTTCCGCTCGCCTCCGGAGAGCATGCCCAGTTTCTTCTGCTGGTCCGAGCCGGAGAAGTTGAAGCGCGAAACGTAGCCGCGGGAGTTGATCGAGATCTTGCCCAGCTGGATCTGCTCGTCGCCGCCGGAGATGGCTTCCCAGATGGTCTGCTCAGGCTTGAGCGCGTCCCTGGACTGGTCCATGTAGCCCAGCTTGACTGTCTCGCCGATGCGGATACTGCCGGAATCGCACTGTTCCTGGCCGGTGATCAGGCGGAAGAGGGTGGTCTTGCCGGCGCCGTTGGCGCCGATGACGCCGACGATACCGCCCGGCGGCAGGTTGAAGGTCAGGTTCTCGTACAGCAGGCGATCGCCATACCCCTTGGAAACGCCGTTGAACTCCACGACCACTCCACCCAGGCGCGGTCCGGGCGGGATGTAGATCTCCAGATCCTTGGCCTGCTTCTCGCTCTCCTGGGTGAGCAGCTGCTCGTAGGAGCTGATACGCGCCTTGCCCTTGGCGTGGCGCCCCTTGGGGGACATCCTGATCCACTCCAGCTCCCGCTGCAGGGTCTTCTGGCGCTCGCTGGCATTTTTTTCCTCCTGGGCCAGGCGGTTCTGCTTCTGCTCCAGCCAGGATGAGTAGTTTCCTTTCCAGGGAATCCCCTCGCCCCGGTCCAGTTCCAGAATCCAGCCGGCAACGTTGTCCAGGAAGTAGCGGTCATGGGTGACGGCGATGACCGTGCCGGGGTAGCTGTGCAGGTGGTGCTCCAGCCAGGCCACGGTTTCGGCGTCCAGGTGGTTGGTCGGTTCGTCCAAAAGCAGGATGTCCGGTTTCTTCAGCAGCAGGCGGCAGAGTGCCACGCGGCGCTTTTCCCCGCCGGAGAGCACCTTGACCTGCGTGTCGCCCGGCGGGCATCGCAGGGCGTCCATGGCCATCTCCAGGCGGCTGTCCAGGTCCCAGGCGTCCAGGTGGTCCAGCTTCTCCTGTAGCTCGGCCTGGCGCTCGCACAGCTTTTCAAAGTCGGCGTCAGGTTCGGAAAACTTGTCGGTGATGGCGTTGAATTCCGCCAGCAGATCCACCGTTTCCTGCACACCTTCCTCGACCACCTGGCGCACGCTTTTGTCCTCGTCCAGGAGCGGTTCCTGCTCCAGATAGCCCACCGTGTAGCCAGGGGAGAGAACGGCCTGGCCGTTGAACTCCTTGTCTACGCCGGCCATGATCTTAAGCAGAGAACTCTTGCCCGACCCGTTCAGCCCCAGGACGCCGATCTTCGCGCCGTAAAAGTAGGAGAGCGATATATCCTTGATGACCGGTTTCTTGTCATAGAACTTGCTGACCCGCATCATGGAATAGATAACTTTATTTGGTTCGATTGCCACGCTGGCGCCTCCTCGTATGAATGATGCCATTCTTGTACACGTCCGGAGCAAAGCCTGTCAACCGCTTTGGCGCGGCCTTGCAGCAGCATCTCCTTGACACTGCTGGTAAAAAAGGTACTATTTGTTCGTGTCCGGACGCGAAGCGCCCATGACTTTCGTCACCCCGAATACGATGTTTTATGTGTGGGTGGCATATCCTTCGCCGGCTTCGATCATCGCCCTTGAGTTTGCCCCGGCCTTGGAGGTCAGCCCCCGCCGGGGCGTTGGCGTTGTCCGGAACAACCGGGCGAAAGCATTCCAGGCGGGAGCTGTCCTGGGCGTATCGCGGATGCTGGTTTACCTTTCATGAGCACAAGGAGAATGCCCGATGGGGATTGATGTTCAGGAGGCTATCAGACGCTCCATCTATACGGAACGAAATGCCATGTACTTTTATCTGCTGGGGGCGGAGAAGATACAGGACGAGGCAGCCCGTGCCCTGTTTCTGCTCCTGGCCAGCGAAGAGCGCGAGCATGCGGCGCACTTTTACAGCATCTACCGGGGAGATGACATCCCCTCCCTGGACCAGTTTCTGGATACCGTTCCCGAGAATGCTTCCCTCTGGCTCTCGTCTCTCACCGAACTGATCGAGAGCGATTTCTGCGAGCAGCGGGCCATGGAACTGGCCCTGGAGCGGGAGAGGAGCCTGGAGGAGTCGCTGCTGCAGATCGCTTCCACGATCGACGACCCCGAGGCGCGGGACGTCTACGAGAGCAACGCCCAGGAGACCAACAACCACTACCTGCTGATCGAGTCGGAGTATGCCCGCATCATGGGAATGGTTCACGAGAGCGACATGGACACCTACGTGAGGGAGTAGGTGTCTTCCGGCCAGCCCGAGCCGATTCACCCATGTGACTGCCCATTCCGTGTGCCACCGAATGGGCAGAGCTGTTTGTGGTTACACTGTTTTACAGCACATGGCGGAGGCAGCCATGCATCCCGTCACGGCTGAAAAGCCTGAAGTAACCTCCTGAAACTGCCGATGCGTTAAGTCAGACAGTCCGCCTGGACAGATCCAACTACAGAGATATGGGGACGGGAAATGGCTAACGCAGCGGTGGAGATAAAGGTTCCGGCTGATATCGAATACAGGGTGATCGGGAATGCCCTTGGCCTTATGATCGCCTGCGGCGGCCTTCTGGGCGGCATGATGATGTCCCAGGGGAGCACAGACTACTGGCGGGAGGATATCGTCCCGCTGGGGCTGGCTTTCCTGCTGGCGTTCCGTTTGATGAGGAGCCTCGTCATGACCATGGCCGCTGCCCAGGCACTGCCCGCGCGTTCAGTCCCTTCCGTTTCCCGTGGGGACATCCATCAGGAGCATGCCAGCATTGGGCAGCTTCCCGAAACCACGAACTACACCCCCGAACAGGTGATCGAAGAGGTCGCCAAGCGCATCGAGTCGCAGAAGGCCAATGCCGCCAAGCGTGCCGTGAAGTAGCGCCGATCCTGCCGAAGGAACCATGTCCGAAACCAGAGAACTCACCGTAGAAAACATCGCCCACCTCTTGAAACAGCGCGGCCTCCTCTCGGCCGTGCAGGTAAAGGATCTCCTGGCGCGGGAAAAAGCCCAGCAAACGCGATTGGCTTCCTTGCACCACCCTGGTGCTTTGCGCCGCGGCCATCCCGTGGCGGAGCTGGTTTCCCCCGCCGAGCTGATCGCCTCGTTCAATCTGGAAATATGCGACGCCCCTGGCTCCTGGCTGACCGAGGATGTCATCACCGAGGTGGTGGCCGACAAGCTGGGCATCCCCTACCTGAAGATCGACCCGCTCAAGCTCAACCTGGACGTCGTAACCGCCCACATCCCGCGTCCCTTCGCCCTCAAACACCTGATCGTTACCGTTGCCGAGGAACCGGGGGCCATCACGGTCGCCGTGGCCAACCCCTTCAATCTGCATCTGGTGGACGAACTGGCTGCCGCCCGGAGATTGGCTGTCCGGCGGGTGCTCAGTTCCAAGAGCGATATCCTCAAGATCCTGCGGGAGTTTTACGGGTTCCGCGCCTCGGTGGTGGCTGCCGAGGCCGAGGCGGCAAACGGTGTCGACCTGGGCAACCTGGAGCAGTTCGTCAGGCTTAAGGGGCAGGGGGAGATCGAGAGTAACGACAAACATGTGGTGGCCGCGGTGGAATTCCTGCTGCAGTACGCCTTTGACCAGCGCGCCAGCGATATCCATATCGAGCCCAAGCGCGAGAAGTCGCTGGTGCGCTTTCGGCTGGACGGGGTCATGCACAACATCCATAGCATCCCCAAGCAGTTGCACGCCCCGATGGTGTCGCGCATCAAGCTCCTCTCCCGCATGGACCTGGCCGAGAAGCGTCGTCCCCAGGATGGCCGCATCAAGACCAGCGTCAACGCCAAGGAGATGGAACTGCGCGTCTCCACCGTTCCGGTGGCCTTTGGGGAAAAGGTGGTCATAAGGATCTTCGATCCGGATATCTTGCTGCAGGACCTGGACAGCATGGGCTTTAATCCCCGTGAGCTGACGCTGTACAACTCCTTCATCAACCGCCCCAACGGCATTATTCTGGTAACCGGCCCCACCGGCAGCGGCAAGACCACCACGCTCTACTCCACCCTGAGGAAGCTCTCTTCGCCCGAGGTCAATATCGTTACGGTGGAGGATCCGATCGAGATGGTCATGGAGGAGTTCAACCAGATCGGCGTCCAGCATGCCATCGGCGTAGGGTTCGATACCATCCTGCGGAACATCCTGCGCCAGGACCCGGACGTGATCATGATCGGCGAAATCCGCGACCGCGAGACCGCTGAAAACGCCGTGCAGGCCGCTTTGACCGGGCACCTGGTGCTCTCAACCCTGCACACCAACGATTCGGTCTCGTCCATCATCCGCCTGCTGGACCTGGGGGTACCGCCGTTTCTGATCTCGGCCACGGTGATCGGCATCATCGCCCAGCGCCTGGTGCGCAGGATCTGCCCTCGTTGCAGGAGCGAGCGGGAACTGACCTCTGCCGAACAGGAGTACCTGCGGCTGGCCAAGAAGGGGCTTGCGGTCTGGGAGGGGAAGGGGTGTAAGGAGTGCCGTGGCACCGGCTACAAGGGGCGCACCGGACTGTTCGAGGTGCTGGATATGAGCGACCGTATCAAGGGACTGATCAGCGCCGACGTGGAGCTGTCCGACCTGCTGGCCGCGGCTGGCGAGGATGGCCTGATAACCCTGCGCCAGGTGGCGGTGCGCAAGATGCTGGAAGGGATCACGACCTATGAGGAAGTCATCGCCATGACAGGTTAAGCGCTCACCGGCCTGCGTGACGCACAAAAAAACCGCCTGGGAATCAGGCGGTTTTTTTGTGCGCGGAGAATCTGTCAGGCAGCCGGCGCTCCTAGTCCAGCCTCTGGCGGTAGGCGCTGAGAAGTCTCGCATCCTCCGCATAGGTGACCGGATAGATGAACGGCACCGGCTGCGGCTGCATATCGCTGTCCACGTTGCGGAAGGTGAACAGGCAGGAGTTGGAGAGCGACTTGTCGCCGGCGTTGCGGTTGAAACGCTCGATATCTGACTGCACCGTGACGGTCGTCTTGCCGGTGTAGACCACCTTGGCGGTGAATTTCAGCTGGTCCCCAAGCAGTACCGGCTGGTTGAAGTTGATGCGGTTTACCTGGCACGGCACCGCCCTGTTGGGGGCGACCATCTCCGCCGCCAAGGCCGCCAGTTCGTAGGCTTTCCTGATCAGGTACCCGCCGAAGATGGTCTTGGGGACGTTCTCCTGTTCGGGGTAGGCCCGGCAGGTGGACTCCAGCACCAGCTGGCCGGCGCGTATGCCGCTGAACCCCTCCTCCTCCTGCTCCTTGTGCAGCTTCTTGAGAAACAGGTACTCGTCCAGGGAAGGCATCTCCTCGGCCTGGGCCAGCCCGTCGCGATACGCCTTGCGCCGCAGTTCCGCCTTCTGGTAGCGCTTCTTGTCAAGATCCTGCGGGTACTGCAGCGGAGGGAGGGAGAGGCTTCTGGCCTCGCCGCTGTCTGCGGAGCGGGCCACCATGGTGAAATAGCAGCTGGCCAGGTGGCTCGACCCCTCTCCCAAACGCTCGACCCGTATGCCGACCTCCATGGATGACCTGCCCACGTGGTTTATCTGGGACGAAAAGACCAGGTCGCGCTTGGTGTCGGCGGGGTTTCTCAGGACGATGTTGTCCACTGCCGCGGTAACCACCCGCGCCTCGGGGTAGAATCTCTGCACATAGGCCATGGCCGTATTCTCTGCCACCTTGTCCAGTGTCTCCAGGATTTTGCCGAAGCGTATGTTGCCGACTATGCTGCTGTCCCGTGCCAGGAAGCGCCTGGCGACAACCGGGTCCGTGGAAAACGGCAGGATGAACAGGTACCGGGTGTCATGGGGGCTGAGAGCGGTGTCGCCAGTCAGCTTGTTGTCATCGGTCATATTCATGCTCCTCGTGGAGGTCTCATCACGCCGGATCGCGGCGGGTTACTTCAGGCTGGAGATGTAGGCGCGCACACCCTCCAGGATCCCCTCGGCGGTAGCTTCCTGGTAGGCGGGGTCCTTCAGGCGGGCTTCCTCCTCGACGTTGCTGACAAAGGCGGTCTCCACCAGGATGCTGGGCATGGTGGCGCCCACCAGGACATAGAAGGGGCCCTGCTTGACCCCCAGGTTCCTGACGTCGGCATGCAGTCCGTGGATCTTTTTGTGCAGCGCCTTCTGCACGTCGTTGGCCAGGTGTGCCGAGTCGTTCAGCTTGTAGTTGGCCATCAGGTCGAACAGGATGGCCTGCAGCACGCTGACCTTCTCCAGGGTTGTGCCGTTTTCCTTGGCTGCCAGGCGGGCCGCCTTCTCCGTCTTGGCGAGGCTCAGGTAGTAGGTCTCGATGCCCGATGCGGCGTGGTTGGGGGCGGCATTGGCGTGGATCGAGAGGAACAGGTCGGCGTTGACCTTGTTGGCGATGGCGGTGCGCTCCTCCAGGGGGATAAAAACGTCGCTGGTGCGGGTCATGACCACATCCAGCCCCAGTTCCTCCCTGATCAGTTCGCGCAGCTTGAGTCCGATGGCCAGCACCACATCCTTCTCCTGGGTGCCGCCCGCCCCCACGGCTCCCGGGTCGTGGCCGCCATGGCCGGGATCCAGCACGATGCGGCGAATCTTGGAGTGGCTGACCCTGCGCGGCGATTTTGTCCGCTTCGTTACCGCCGCCGCTTCGCTGCGTCCGGGCTCCGCTACGGGGGGGGACGTCGTGCTGAGAGTCTGCTCCATGCGGGATATCTCGGTGGGGCGTTCGCCGCGCACATCGATCACCAGGCGCGCCGGGGTGGAGAGGGGAAATACCTTGTAGCTCTTGATGTTCTGCGTGTCCAGCACCACCCGCACCACCTCGGGCCGGTACTGGGCCACGCGCACTCCCTTCAGCAGACCGTCGCCGATGGTGATGTTTTTGATCCCCATGGCCAGCCTGCTGCGTTTGATGTCGATGAAGATCCTGCCCTGTTTGCCAACGCCCCCCTTGCCCAGTTCATGGGTTTCCCAGGCCACGTCCTGGTCCAGTTCTATTGAAACGCGGGTGTAGTCGGGGGTGGACCAGTGCTTGATGTCGTTCAGGACGGCCAGGGGGCGCCGGGTGGCGGAACTCTGTGGCGAGAAGGCGGCCTGGCTTGTTCTGGCGGCCTGGCTATGAAGTGGCAGCAGGCAGGTCAGCAGCAGGCAGACGAGTATGTGCAGGATTCTGTTCATATGGCTGGCTTCTTCCCGGAGCGTCATTGCTCCGGAGTGATTCATGATTATTCCCTCTCCCGAAATGGGCATTCGGGAAGGATGTTTCCAACAGGCCCAGGGAGTGTCATAACAGAAATATTCAGTTTGTTCAATCTTTTGCAAAAACCGGAGCTGTTCCGGTGTCTCGGTTGGCCTGGTGTTTCTCCTGCCCCCTGATTGGCACGGAGCATGGCCGCGGGTATTCCGGTGGGTCAGGGATTAAAGGGAGTTGGAAAAAAACGCTGATATGCGTATAGTCCAGGCCGGAACGCATGCAACACGTATCAGACAGGAAGGAGAACGAGATGTTCATCGAGAGGGAAGTCAAACCCATACTGCACCGGCAGAAGTGCTCCGCCTGCGGCTACTACACCATCCACCGGGCCATTCCCCAGGGGGAGCGGGCCTGCGACAGTTGCACCCACTGCGGCCACACGGTGGAGCTGCTCTGGTTCGCCGACCTGAAGGCGGCCATCAAGAACTTCGAGAGGCTGCTCAACGACCTGAGCGAGATCTATCCGGAGCTGAATGATCTGAAGGAGCCGGGGGATCATATCATGCTGGACTGATCCCCCGGGATGTGGACGGAGCGGATCGGCGGCAGATCCGCCTCAGGCCATGCGCTTCAGTTCGTCCAGCAGGTTGAGCGCCTCCAGGGGGGTCAGGGTGGCGATGTTCAGCTTCTTCAGCCGTGTGCGCAGCAGGTCCTCGTCGCTCTCGAACAGGGAGAACTGGGGCGAGGGGGCCGGGGTGCGTTGCCTTCGGCTCTTGGCGATGCGCGGCGCACCCTCCTCGAATTCGCCGTTCTCCAGGTTGCGCAGGATCTCTTTGGCGCGCTCGATGACGTCGGCCGGCATGCCGGCCAGACGGGCCACCTGGATGCCGTAGGAGTGGGAGGCACCGCCGGGAACGATGGTGCGCAGGAAGATGACCTGGTCGTTCCACTCCCTGACCGCCACGGTGAAGTTCCTGATCCGCTCCCGGGTGGCCGCCAGTTCGGTCAGTTCGTGGTAGTGGGTGGCGAACAGGGTCCGCGAGCGGCAGGTGGGGGTATCGTGGATGTATTCGGCCACGGCCCAGGCGATGGAGACGCCGTCAAAGGTGGAGGTGCCCCGGCCGATCTCGTCCATGACGATCAGGCTCTTGGGGGTGGCGTTGCGCAGGATGCCGGCCGCCTCCATCATCTCCAGCATGAAGGTGGACTGACCCCGGGACAGGTTGTCGCCGGCCCCCACGCGGGTGAAGATGCGGTCGGCGATGCCGATTCGCGCCGACGAGGCCGGAACGAAGCTGCCGGCCTGGGCCATCAGGGTGATCAGGGCCACTTGGCGCATGTAGGTTGACTTGCCGGCCATGTTGGGGCCGGTGATCATCAGGATCTGGCTCTCGCCTCCGTCCAGCAGGGTGTCGTTGGGGACGAAGCGCTCCCCCAGCTTCATGGCCTCGATCACCGGGTGGCGGCCATCGTGAATGTCGATCACCTCTGAATCATCAACTAAAGGCTTGCAGTAGCCGCGCTCGTCGGCCACGCCGGCCAGGGAGACGAGCACGTCCAGGGTCGCCAGGCCGGAGGCCGAGCACGCGATGCGGCTCCCCTCGCTGGCCACCCGTTCGCGGATCTCCTGGAATAGGCTGTACTCCAGTTCATGGATGCGGTCCTCGGCCCCCAGAACCTTCTCCTCGTAGTCCTTCAGTTCCTCCGTGATATAGCGCTCGGCATTGGCCAGGGTCTGGCGGCGGATGTAGTCGGCCGGCACGTTGGCCAGGTTGCTCTTGGTGATCTCGATGGAGTAGCCGAAGACCTTGTTGAAGCGGATCTTCAGCGACGAGATGCCGGTGCGCGCCCGCTCCTGGGCCTCCAGCCGGGCGATGAACCCCTTGCCCTCGTGGCTGATGCTGCGTAGTTCATCCAGCTCCGGGTTGTAGCCGGGGGCGATGATCCCCCCCTCGCGCAGGGAAAAGGGGGGATTCTCCACGATGCCCCGTCCCACCAGGTCCAGGATGTCCTCCAGCGGGTCGATCTCGTTGGTCAGCTGGCATAGCAGCGCTGTCTGCATGGTTGCCATCAGCTCCCGCAGGGGGGGGATGCGCTGCAGGGAGTCGTGCAGGGCACGCAGGTCGCGTCCAGAGGCCGAGGCCATGCCGATGCGGCCATTGAGCCGCTCCAGGTCGGCGATGCCCTTCATCTGGGCGGCCAACTCGTCGCGGGTTGTTGCCCCCTCCAGCAGCTCCTCCACCGCATCCAGGCGGCTGCGGATCGGCTCCAGCCCCACCAGGGGATAGCCGAGCCATTGCTTCAGGCGGCGGGCACCCATGGCGGTGACGGTGCGGTCCAGGCAGCCCAGCAGGGAGCCGCTCTTCTTCCCCTCGGCCATGCTGGCGGTGATCTCCAGGTTGCGCCTGGTGGCCGGGTCCAGGGCAAGATGCTCGCTGCGCTGGTAGACGCGGATGTCGCGGATGTGGGGGATGGCTGACTTGCGGTTTTCCCGCAGGTAGTACAGGGCCGCGCCGGCGGCCAAAAGCCCCGAGGGGAGTCCCTCCAGCCCCAGCACGTCGGGGGAGGCGGCGCCGAACTGATCGCAGATCAGCGACGAGGTGTAGTCGCGCTCATAGACCCAGGCCGGGGCGCGGGAAACGATCTTCTGAGCCAGGTATTCCCTCAGGTCGGCGGGGAATTCCTCCAGTTGCACACCATCGGCCAGCAGCACCTCGGCCGGATTGATGCAGACCGCCTCGGCCAGGGCCGACCCCGGGCCGGCAAGTTCGGTTACCCGGAACTCTCCGGTGGAGAGGTCCAGCCAAGCCACCCCCCACTGCTCCTCAGCTCCCTGGTGCAGCGCCAGCAGATAGTTGTTGTCGTCCGGGGAGAGGTTCTCGGTCTCGATCAGCAGGCCGGGGGTGATCACCCTGACCACCTCGCGACGCACGATCCCCTTGGTCTGCTTGGGGTCTTCCACCTGTTCGCAGATGGCGACCTTGTGGCCGTTCTCGATCAGCTTGGTGATGTAGGGGGTGACGGAGTGGTAGGGGACGCCGCAGAACGGGATCTCGTCGCCGCTCCCCTTGTTGCGCGAGGTCAGGGTGATGTCCAGGATGCGCGACGCCAGCAGGGCGTCGTCCAGGAACATCTCGTAGAAGTCCCCCATGCGGAAGAAGAGGATCGCATCGGGGTACCCGGACTTGATCTCCAGGTACTGCCGCATCATGGGGGTATGGTCTGCCATCGGTCGTTACAATCCTTCCTGGTTCTGTTTCTGATAGGGAGCGGGTTTTTTCAGCCGCGGTACTGTAGCAGAAAAAGCGCTTTTGTGTAAACATCCGCGGCCCGACGCTCTTCGGGGGAGAGCGACTCCCGGCTGACCGGGGTGAGGAAACGACGCAGGAAGGCCCGCTCGCCCCTTCCCAGGGGGGGATTAGTGTGGCCGAGGCGGCCCGGTATCTGAACCGTTCCCAGACGCAGCGGGGAGACCGCCCCGGCCAGGCAGGGGTTGAGTAGCAGGGAGCAACCCCTGCCGGTGCAGGGGGAGGCTGTCCTCCGGCCCGCGTAGAGGACAAAATTGCCGGGCGAGTCGCGGTGTGTCTCCAGGCGGTGGAGTCGTTCAATCTCCTGGGCCACGGATTCCAGCGCGCCCTGATGGGCGAAGAGCAGCGGCTTGAGATCGCTCTTTTCCAGGAGTTCCATCAGGTGGTGGATGCGGAAGGTATGCACGCAGGGGTGCAGCAGGGCGTCGGCCAGGCCTGCTGCGAAGCTGGCCTCGACGGATGCCCGGGCGAAGCGGCGCAGGCGTGAACCGGGACGGGCGCGGGCGAGCAGGTGTTTCAGCGTGGCGGTGTCGCGCACCCCCAGCAGGCGCAATGCGCGCCGGATGGACTCCTCCTCGCTGCGCGCGTAACGGCTGTAGACCATCAGTCTCAGGATGCCCCCTTGTGCCAGGCGCGCCGACAGTGCCCTGAATCCCTGCAGGGGATCGTCCAGGTGATGCAGCACTCCGTAGGCATCGATCAGCTGGAAGGGGCCGGGCGCGATGGTCGGGTCCAGCAGGTCGCCGCCCAGGAAGGAGACGTTTCTCCGGCCGTGCAGCAGGCAGTGCAGGCGGGCGCGGTTCAGGCTCCGCCGGGAGAGGTCCAGGGCGGTGATCTCGGCATGGGGATTGGCGACGGAGAAGGGGTAGGGGGCGAAGCTGCCGCATCCCGCGATCAGTATGCGCCGTCCGTCGCCCGCAGGGAGTTCTCCGTTGAATCTGGCCCAGAGGGCGTCCAGGTTGAGGGCATGGCTGTCCTCCCGGCGCAGGGAGGCAAGCAGGGGGTACTGGGGGTAGGGGTAGGTCTCGTAATGGCGGTGCACGGCATCTGGCATGCCTCACTGTAGCAGCAGCTGGGGGCGGCTTTCAACACCTGTTGCCGTTGACAGTAATCAGGGAGCGGACTTTCGGCAGGATTTTTTTGGCTGATACCCCATATGCGGTATTGTTGGTTTGATATGAGGTGCCCTGTACAGGCGCTCTGTCGGGTGTGGCGTAAAAACTGTAGCGATATCGTCTTGTTGAAAGTTTCGCGTTTGTTGGCATCCGATATGCTTTACCTGTAACCTCGTAACACCCAATTTTCCAAAGGAGATGTACCCATGAAAAAAGTTCTGTCCTCCGTTGTTGCCGCTCTCGTAGCCCTGTCCTTCTCAGCCGTTGTTTTCGCCGCCGAAGCTCCTGCTGCTCCTGCCGCTGAAGCCGCCGCTCCTGCCGTTGCTAAAAAAGAAGTGAAGGCACCGGCTAAGAAGAAAACCACCAAGAAGAAAGCCGCCAAGAAACCGGCCGCAAAGAAAGAAGCAGCTCCCGCCGCAACTCCGGCAACCCCGGCAGCTCCGGCTGCGAAGTAATTCCGTTCGCACCTGCTGTAGGCGAGAGGGCCGCACCCATCCGGGTGCGGCCCTCTTTTTTTTGTTTTTCCCCTCTGAGCGGCTTCGGGATCTGCGCTCACCCCTGGCCACAGAGCCGGGAGAGCTGCCGCTCCAGGGTTCTTTCGTCCGGAAAGGGGCCATGGCAACTCCCCTGGGCGCAGACCAGCGCCTCTCCCTCGTGGTCGGTTTCCGTGAAGCGGATGACCAGGTTGGGGAGGGGGAAACTCCTGGTGCTGGCCAAGAGCGAGGCGATCCTGCGTGAGTCCCGTTGTCCCCTGAAGTGGATGATGGTTGGTTCCTGCTCCAGCATGGCCAGCGTCTGCAGGGCCCCCAGGTGGGAGAGGGGGGTCTCCGCGGCGTCATCCAGGGGGGCGCCGAGCAGGAGGTGGGCGTGGTCCAGCAAGTCGTCGCGGTCGCAGGCATAGCCCAGGCGGATGAAGCAGTGCGCCGCGCGGGAGAACGGCGAGGGAAGAACGCCGTCGCTGTCCCGCGGGCTCTGGCTTGGCATCTGCTCGGCATCCAGGCCGACCGTGACAAAAACGCAGCGTACGGGGTCGCGGAAGAGGCGCAATATCTCATCGGCCAAGAGGAGCGCCTGCTCCTGCCAGAAGCTGTCCAGGGTGGCCTCGAACAGCTCGATCAGGCCACAGCAGAGGAAGGCGTAATCCTCCAGAAAGGCCGGTGTGGACGACGGGGCAGCCAGGTAGCTGCGCAGCAGCCGGCCATCCTGCCGCCGCAGGTTTTTCAGGATGAAGCGCGCGGCGCGGGATGCGCTCTCGATGTGCTCCTGCTCTCCGCCGAGCGCGCCTCCCCTGGCCAGGGCCGCGATCATCAGGCCGTTCCAGGAGGTGATGATCTTCTCGTCCCGCAAGGGATAGCTGCGCTCTTCCCGGTACTCCAGCAGCCGTTCCCGGCAGTCGTCCAGTATCTCTCCGGTCCGCTCCGGGTCCAGGTCCTCTCCCGAGCAGAAGGTTTCCAGGTCAACCGGCATGTGCAGGATGTGTTGCCCCTGGAAGTTTCCCTTCTCGCCCACGCCGAAGAAGCGGCAGAACAGCTCCCCCTCCCTGCCCAGGATCTCTTCGATGTCGTCCCGCGTCCAGAGGTAGTAGGCTCCCTCCTCTCCCCCGGAATCCGCATCCAGGGCCGAGAAGAAGGCGCCCTCGGTCGAGGTCAGCTCACGTCCCACGAATCTGAAGATATCCTCGGCCATGGTCAGGAAGCGCGGGTCATTGCCGGCCAGGCAGACGTCCAGGCAGGCCATGGCAAGCAATGCCTGATCGTAGAGCATCTTCTCGAAATGGGGCACCAGCCAGCGCTCGTCCACGGAATAGCGGTGCACTCCGCCCCCCAGTTGATCCCAGAGTCCTCCCTGCCGTATCATGGCCAGGGTCTTCTGAGCCATCTCCAACGCCTCCTGGTTGCCGTTCGTTCCCTGGCCGGCCAGCCAGCCCAGGGAGAGCGGCAGCGGGAATTTGGGCGCCGGACCGAAGCCGCCCCAGGTACGGTCGTGGATTGCGGAAAGCTGCTCAAAGGCCAGGGAGTCCAGTTCCGCCAGCACCGGGCATTCATGGTCGTCGCCCCGGGAGAGACGCTCGATCCCCTCCATGATGGCGCTGCAGTTCTTTTCCACCTCGCCGGGATGCTGTTGCCAGAGCGTGACGATGCCTGCCAGCAGTTCCATGAACCGTTGCCGGGGGAGATAGGTCATGGCGAAGAAGGGGCGCCTGTCCGGGGTCATGAAGATGTTCAGCGGCCAGCCGCCGCTGCCGGTCAGTACTTGGGAGGCGGTCATGTAGAAGTCGTCGATGTCGGGGCGCTCCTCCCGGTCCACCTTGATGCAGACGAAGTGGCGGTTGAGCAGGTCGGCCACCTGGTCGTCCTCGAAGCAGTCATGGGCCATGACGTGGCACCAGTGGCAGGTGGCGTAGCCGACGGAGAGCAGGATTGGTAGATTCCCGCTTCTGGCAGTCGCGAATGCCTCGTCGCACCACTCGTACCAGGCTACGGGGTTTTCGGCGTGCTGGAGCAGGTAGGGGCTGCGGGCGAAGATGAGGCGGTTGAAGCGGTCGCCGCCATCGGCGGGGAGCGCGCTCTTGTCCATATTCATCAGCTCTGCCACATGGGCGCCGCTGTCGTGGCTGGTCATGGGGGTTCCTTTCTGTCTCCGCGGAAAGGCCGTAAAGACAGCTCTCGCGGGATTCGTGTGTCTGTGGGATGGATCTCATGGCGCGTGCAGGGCCGGCGCTGCCGCCGATTCTTGCAGAAACAGGCCTTCCTGTCAGTAAAAAACAGCCCTTGCAGCGGTTCTGATCCAGCGAAAGCGCGTGACGCGTTTGACAAAACAATCCCCGGCAGGTATATATCGCGACACATAAATCCAGTTTCACCGGGAGGTTTACATGAAGAGACTCGTTTCCGTGGTATTGCTTGTCATGGGCTGGACGGTGCTGGCATGGGCCGGGGAGGGCACGCTGCCCAAACCTGATGTCCTGGGAGAAGAGACGGTCTTGCTGACGGAAAAGCTGTCGGCACGTTACGATGGTATCATCGTCAGGGATTTTTCGGTCGAAGGGGCCGAGATCGTCAACATGGACAAGGATGAACAGGCACGGCTCAAAGAGGTCAAGCCGGAGATCGTCAGGATCCTTACCGAGAGTATCGTGAAAACCCTGAAGAGCGAGACCCGCTTTGCCAGGGTTTCCGCCAAGGGGGGCGCTTCCGCGAAAACCGTTATCCTGGAGGGGAAATTCACCCGCTTCAATGCCGGCCATGGCGCAGCCAAGGTCTTTCTCGGCTGGTTTGCGCCAGAAGGGGCCAAGACCAACATCTCTGTTTCCGGCAGGTTGATCGATGCCAGGAGCGGCAAGGAGCTGGCCACCTTCAGCGATACCCGCTCCGGTCATGAGGGAACGGCCATCGGATTCGTGGGAGAGGTTTTCAAGATCCAGGCCAAGGACCAGGGCGAGGAAATCGCCAAATTCATCGGCAAGCTGTACTGATCCAACTCACCGCTGCCCTGCCTGTCCGGTTTTTCAAACCCATCAAAACCCCGCGATAGTGACAGGGCGCGGGGTTTTTTCACGAGGGGCACGACCTGTGAAGGAAATACGCGGCGACATCTGGGAATATCGCGCTAGCGCCATCGTTGCCATCACCACCAACGGCCAGGTGAGCAGGAGCGGCAAGGCGGTGATGGGACGCGGCGTGGCGGCCCAGGCTGCCTTGCTGTTCCCTGACATGGCCCAGCTGCTGGGCCGACGGCTTGTGGAGGGGGGCAACCATGTGCATTACCTGGGCGAGAACATCGTCAGCTTTCCGGTGGAGCACTCCCCCTACCAGGTTCCCGACCTGGGGCTGATCGAGCGCTCTGCCCAGGAACTGGTTGCCCTGGCCGACGAACAGGGATGGCGCTCCGTTGTCGTGCCTCGTCCCGGCTGCGGTGGAGGTGGGCTCTCCTGGGATGAGGTGCGGCCGCTACTGGATCGCTGCTTTGACGACCGCTTTACGGTCATTTCGGTCGATACTGCCGATGCCATCTGAGAAAAGGGAATTTGCGTGAAAGAAAAGAACGCTCCGTCACAACAGTACGACTTTTTTGCCTTCCTCTCGCGCATGCGCTACATCAGCCGCTGGGGGCTGATGCGCAACACCGTGCCGGAAAACATTCAGGAGCACAGCCTGGACGTGGCGGTGATCGCCCACGCCCTGGTCATGATCCGCAATACCTACTTCGGCGGCACGCTCAACCCTGACCGGGTGGCGCTGTTCGGCATCTTCCACGATGCCAGCGAGATCTTCACCGGAGACATGCCCACCCCGGTCAAGCATTTCAACCCCAACTTCAAGCGCTCCTTCCACCAGTTGGAGGACCGCGCCCGGCGCAAGCTGCTGGCCATGCTGCCGCCGGAGCTGGCCGCGGAGTACGAGCCGCTCTTCTTCTTCGAGGCCGATGGGGAGTATGTCCAGCTGGTCAAGGCGGCCGACAAGATCGCCGCCCTGGTGAAGTGCATCGAGGAGGAGAAGTCCGGCAACCTTGAGTTCCGCCGCGCCGGGGCCGAACATCAGGCCCTGCTGGCCGCCAGCCCTCTGCCCGAGGTGCGCTACTTCATGGAGAAGTTCCTGCCCGGATTCCGGCTCTCCCTGGACGAGCTGCACCTGGGGTAGGCGGGATCTCCACTTTCTGGTGGCGGAGCACTGTCGGGTGCGACGCTGCTCATTCCTCCCGCTGTTCGCACTTGCCGCAGCCGAGGCAGTCGTCGGGCCTGCCCGATTCCGCTGTGCCGCGGCACCACTGATTCACCACCACGCAGAAGTGGACCCGTCGCACCGCTGCCGTCTTTGCTCTTGCCTGTTGCCCGCTATCCTCCATTCGATAGTCATTCTGCATCCCGTTCCTCCCACCGCTTCTGGGCGTTACGCTTTTTTTCTCACACTGCCAGACGAATCCCGGACTGTCACGTCACGTTTCGGTTACGTTTTCCCGCACACGAAAAAGCCCCGCCATGGACGGGGCCTGCTGGCGGAGCCATGTGGCTGTTGGTGGGTCAGTCGATGCGGTAGCGCCCCAGTTCTTCCTCGTTCATGGTGTGGGTAAACTCCCGGAGGGACTCCCGGCCATCCACCGTGACCCGCACCCGGCAGGTGCTGCCCGCCTCGGCCCGCGTGTAGCGCAGGAGCAGGCGGCTGGCCAGATCCAGGTGCCGTTCCTCCGGATTCCCCATCAACACTCCCAGGGGGGTGTTGCCGTCCATCCAGCGCAGACAGGTCTCTCCCGGCAGAAGGGCCTCTTCAAGTCGTTGGTTGTCCCTCTCGTCACGGCCGATGATCAGCTTGCAGCGCTCACCCAGGCGGAAGTGTCGGCCGATCCTGAGCAGCCGGAAATCGCGCGGGTCGAGTTGGTCGCAATGCTCGAACAGGTCACGCACCTTGGGGGCGAAGGAGACCTCGGTGAGCAGGCAACCGCCCCCCGGATTGGGGTACTCCGTCACCCCCAGTTCATTTGCCAGCCGCATCTGCTCCTTGCGGGAACGCCCCTTGATGGCCGCCAGCCTCTCCCGATCCACCCATCCTTCCCGTTCCGGGATGGTCGGCTCGAAATGCAGGGCCGACAATGGACGCAGCAGCAACCCCTCCAGTCCGCTCTCCCGCTCCACCACGCGCATGGTATCGCGGCGCTGGCTCATGGGGCGCTGTCCCAGTACCTCGCCGGTGATGATGAAGTCGGCGCCGCACTTCACCATCTGCTCCCTGGCCTTGACCAGCATGTGGATGCGGCAGTCGATACAGGGGTTGACCGCCTTGCCGTAGCCGTGCAGCGGGTTGCGGATCAGCTCCAGGAATTCGGGGCCGAAGCTGATGACCCTGATGGGGATGCCCAGGTGGCGGGCCACCCGCGCCGCTGCCAGGTCGCGCTCCGTGCCGTCGCTGGAACAGCTGAAGAAGGGGAGCACAAAGCTGACCGCCTCCACCTCGATGCCCTGCTCCTGCATCAGTCGGATCGCCAGGATGGAGTCCAGTCCGCCGGAGAAGAGGGCCAGTGCCTTTCGTTTCATCTGCTGCTCCTGGGGTTTCGTGGCGCGGATTAGTGGGAGAGGGGGGCTCCGTGCCACGGAACGGGAAAATGGCCGCAAAGTTAGCACAGGGGGCAATGCGTTGTAAAGGGTGGCGCCTGGGGTGGAGATGTCTCGGCCAAGCCGCGCGTAATGGGATCTGTCGGATTGTTTGACAGTGTTCGGGGGGGCGTCGTTTAATGAGGTGTGTTCTGTCGGTGTAATTTACAAGGGGTGGCAGGAATGGTGGCGTTTCTCGGCAGGGTCCGGATAATGTCTTGGTATTTCATTGGGATGTGATACAGGTGGCAGGTTGGCACGATGATTGAATTAAAGGCTGTCATTGAATCTGAAGGTGACCGAATCAGCAAGCGCCACCTGTATCTCGACATCGTTTCTCAGGAGGAATACGAATGAATAAAGTGAAACTCGCATGTATGGCCGTCCTTGCATCGGCAACCTTTGCCGCCCAGGCCGGCGCATACTCTGTTACCATTGCGGACAGCTACCGGGGCTCAAATAGAGCAGACGTGGTTGGAGACAGTAGGATATTTGATGTCAGCCAGATGGTGGTCAGCTTCAGCGGCAGCCGTCTTTCCTCTGTCAATATCTCCACCAGTTACGTCAAGCCGCTCACTGATGTAGGGGCCTCTGGTACGATGCTGGGGGACCTGTTCATCAGCACAAATGGTTACAGCACTCCCGACATGCTCAAAGACGATATGACTACCGGTGAACAGTGGGAGTATGCGTTGGTTCTGAGTCAGCATGATTTTGATAAATATCTTCCTGATTCCAGGATAATTAGCCTGTATCGCGTCGCCGGGGATCGTTCCAATATAATTAAGAGTACTGCTCCTTCTGGCTACACGTACCGGGAAAATCAGGAAACTCTGATAGATACATCAAAACCGGACTATCTTCTTGGAGCCGTTGGCACCTGGAACATCGACAACCCTCAGATGGGAGACTACGGTATCCTCTCATTCCAACTGACGAATACGGCACTTGTCGATAAATACCTGGGGTCCGGAGATTTCGGCTTCCACTGGAACATGACCTGCGGCAATGATACCATCGAGGGGGGCGCGTCGGCGCCGGTACCCGAGCCGTCCACTTTCGTGTTGCTGGGTGCCGGCCTGCTGGGCGCTGGACTGTACCGTAGGAGCAGGAAAAGCTAGCCACTTCATCCATACCTGACTGGTGTACATGGAGGGCCACGGAACAATCCGTGGCCCTTCGCCTATGGGGAAACGTGATGATGTCGGATGATCACGGGCGATTTTTTGCATTGCAGGGAAGAGAACCGGGGACGGCAGGCGGGGAGCACCCGCCCTCAGAAAGATTACGGCACCTCATTCCGCACCTGGTGGGCAGGGGTGAAGTAGTGGCGGTACCCCAGGAGCAGGATCAGGTAGGCGCTGATGCCCACCGCGCCGGTTATGGCGCACATGATGGCGATCTGGTAGCGCACGGCAACGATCGGATCGGTGCCGGAGAGGATCTGGCCGGTCATCATGCCGGGGAGGGAGACGATCCCCATGGCGGCCATGGTGTTGATGGTCGGCATCAGCGCCGCCCGGAAGGCCTGGCGCACGATCGGCTCCGCTGCCTGGCGGGAGGTGGCGCCCAGGCAGATGGCGGCCTCCAACTCTTCGCGCCGCTCGCGGATGCCCGATGCCAGCCGCTCCGCGGCCAGGGTGGCGCCGTTCATGGAGTTGCCGATGATCATGCCGGCCAGCGGTATCAGGTAGCGGGGATCGTACCAGGGGGAGTAGTCCAGCGCCAGGCCGCAGAGCACGAAGGTCGCTCCCCCGCATCCCGCCAGCAGCGCGGTAGCCATCACCCGGTAGAAGCGGGGCATCTTCCGCTCCATGCGCCCCCCCACCACCTGCAGGGTGCACAGCCCCATCACCAGCAGGATGGCCAGGGTGGCCAGGGGGCTCCTGACGCTGAATACCAGGTGCAGCAGGGCGCCGACGGCGAAGAGCTGGGCAACCATGCGCAGGGAGGCCCAGAGCATCTGCCACTCCTGGCCGATGTTGCGCAGCCGCGCCAGGGCGATGGCCAGCAGCACCAGCCCGTAGACCAGAACCAGGTCCATCAATCCCAGGTTGACCATGCCTGTGCTTTCCATGTCAGCGGCCCCCTTCCCTTTCAGGCTTGCCCAGGAAACGGCGCAGCTCCTCACTGCGCGGGGCGGAGAACAGCTCGGCCGGTTCCCCCTCATCCCTGATGCGCCCCTCCTCCAGATAGTAGAGATAATCGGAGACCTGTTCCGCCAGGCGCAGGTCGTGGGTCACCAGCATGATCGCCAGCCGTTCCCTGCGGCAGATCTCCCGGAAGGTGGTGGCTAAGTGGTCTGCTGTGGGCCGGTCCAGGGCGCTGGTCGGTTCATCCAGCAGCAGCAACACCGGTTTGGTGAGCAGGGCGCGGCAGAGCGCCACCCGCTGCTGTTCCCCCAGGGAGAGGGTGCGGGCGTCGCGCTTGAGCAGGGTGGCCGGTATGCGGGCAAGTTCCAGGGAGTGGAGCAGATCGGGGGTGTCGGCTTCGGGAAGCGTCTGTTTGCGGTAGAGAAAGGGGCGTTGCAGGTTGTCCAGCACGCTTCCCTCGAACATGAACGGCTTCTGCTGCGCCATGGCAACCCGGCCGCGCAATTCCAGTGGGTCGAGCAGGGAGATGTCGGTTCCGTCCAGCCGGATCGTTCCCGAGGTCGGGTCGTCCAGGCGGTTGATCAGCCGGATCAGGCTGCTCTTCCCCCCGCCGGACGGCCCCACGATGGTGGTGATCTGGGCGCTGTGGGCGTAGCAGTGTACGTCGTCAAGGATGCGCCGCTCCGTACCGTCCGTTTCACTGCGTACCACGCCGACCCCTTCCAGGCGCAGCATGGCGTTCGCTCTCCTGTCGGTCCGCTTCAGGGGAAGAGCCTCGGCCATCAGCCGCGCCGCAGCAGGGCATCCAGTTCCGCGGGTATCCGCGGCCGCCCCGTGGCGCTGAGCGCCGTTCCAATGATCAGGGCCTGGACGGCGATCGTGCGGTCCGGAAGGCGGAGGATGCGCTGGCGGAAGCCGATGCGCAGTGGCGAGAGCCGTTTGGGAGAAACCTCCACCGCGAAACGGTCTCCGCTCTTCAGCGACATCCGGTAGTCGATCTCGGCCCTGGTCACCACAAGGTTGATGCCCCGGGCCGTGAGGTCGGCAAAGTTGATGCCGATGCTCTTCAGGTACTCATGGCGGGCATGCTCAAGGTAGTTCTGGTACACGGCGTTGTTCACCACCCCCTGCATGTCGCACTCGTAATCCCTCACCGCCATTTCCATTGAAAAACTGCTCTGCTCCATTGGTTGTGGGTTCCTTTTGAAAATGTTGTTTCGCCCCGCCGCAGTCTCCCTCTGTCAGAAGTTGCCGGTATTCTGCCGCAGATCTCACCGATATGCTTGTCTGTGACGACAACTGACAGGGGGTGGCGGCCAGGGTTGGGTGCGATGGAGAAAACGGTGCTTGGGCGCGGGGGGCGGTTTGTTTCTCCTCATTCTGTTGGGGGGGCGGGACTCAGGGAGCGGGATGCGCGCTCTCATCGTGGGGCAGGTTTACTTCCCGTGACCGCATCAGTTGCGGAGGAATCTCCCGTGCATCGAGAATCCTGATCAACTCCTCGATCCCCTCCGAAATCTTCAGCAGCCTCTCTTCGGGCAGTTTCTCCAACCCCTGAACCAGGATGCCCTGGGCAACCTCGGGGGCGTTGCGTACCAGTTCATTTCCCTGTTCCGTTAGATTGACTTCCACAACCCTCCGATCGACCTTTGAACGGGTGCGCACCACCAAGCCGCGTGTTTCCAGTCGGTCCAGTATGCCGACGATGGTGGTGGGGTGCAGGTACATGCGCCGCGCCAGTTCGGCGCCCTTGATGGGCGCATTTTCGGCGATTCTCTTGATCGCCCAGAGCTGCGGGCCGGTAATGCCGGTTACCTTTTCCACTCGTTTGGAATGTTCGTTAATTACCTGAAATACACGCCGAATGTTGTCGACAATATTCGCAACCCTGGTGCTGGTGTCCATCCTTGTCCTCGCGATGTATGTCGGGTATGCGTGGCCTCTACTCGTGGTGGGTCGGGGCGGCATATTCGGCACATATGATTGGTTGCTTGCGGTTCGTTGTCGGTCATGGCCCGCCCCGTATCCGGCACGATGGGGTGTCTGGTACTGGGGCGAATCCGGTGACGGCAACGATGTTCGAAGCGGCGCTGATTTTAATCCCATTGGCCCTGCTTTGTGAATAGCAAAATACGCTGCAAAGTCGTTGTCCCCTGTTTGTCTGGTGGGTGGAAACAATGTTCTAGTTTTCCGGGGTTGTGCTACATGGCGCGGGGGCTCTCGATACGCATTGTGAAGGCATCATTCCGCTGTCGGGAAGTTGGGTGAAATCGTATGTAATTCAAGGCTATATGGGCGTAGCAGGCAGGTTTTTGTTGACTCAAGTCATTTGCATGCCTATGATGTGTGATCAAATGTTGCCTGTTGGGCAGGTTGGAACTTCAAACGGAGTTGTGCGGATATCGGTGCAGGCTGCCGTGACACTGACGCTGCAACAGGCAGGGAAGCTGGCCGCCCGGATCCGGTTAAGACAGGTTTTTCTCTCCGGAAAACAACAGAATATTCCCGTTACAGTCGTCCCGCCCTCTAAACTCCCCGAACACACATCCGCGGCAGATTCCGTTTTCCTGGCGGCCACCTGGTGAGCAGCGCGCGGCGACGGAAATGTCTCGGCTTGACACTAGTACCTGCCGTGGTGGGGGCGAGTCTGTCAATTATCTGCTGAAAAGGAAGGTTATGATTAAGATTTTACGTTTTTTTGTTCTGATGCTGGCCGTCTCGCTGCTCTGCGGTTTTCTCCCGGGCGCTGGTGGCGACGAACGGTTGCGTCGTGGGGATGAATACCTGCAGGCGCGTCAGTGGGAGCAGGCCATCGGTGAGTATCGTGCGGCACTCGTGGAACGCCCGGAGTGGCCGGCGGCCCTGGAACGGCTTGCCGATGCCCTCATGGCTGCCGGAAAGGATGGGGAGGCGATCAGTGCCTATGAACGTCTCCTGAGTCTGGACGGGTCTCGGGGGTCGGTGCGCTACACGCTGGGAGTCCTCCATGAACGTGGTGGACACTTGAAGGAGGCGGAGATCCAGTACAGCGAGTGCCTGAGACAGGAGCCGGACAACGACGATGCGCGGCGTCATCTGGCCGATATCTATGTTTTGCGCGGCAATCTCTCCCTGGCAACGAAAGAGTACCGACAGCTCATAACGCGGCAGCCGGCCAATCCGCTGTTTCACTTCAGGCTGGCCAGGGTTCTGGAAGATCGCCGTTGCTACGGGGAGGCCATCGGAGCGTACCGCCGGGCCATCGAACTGGCACCCCACAACGCCGAGCTGCGCCGCGAACTGGCCCGGCTTTACCGCATGCAGGGGAAGGGGGACGGCGCCATCAGGCAGTACCGCGAACTGTTGCGGATGGACAACGGAGATACGGAGGCGCGCAACTCCCTGATCTCTCTCTATGTCAAGCTGCGCAGGTACGGCGACCTGCGCCAGCTGTTGCAGGAAGGTGTGAAGTTGTTTCCCGATGATCCCGACAGCCACTTCAGGATGGGGCTGATGCACGATTTCGGCCGGGAGTATCCGGCGGCCATCTCCGAGTATCGCAAGGCCTTGGCTCTGAAGAACGACCATGCCAGGGCCTTGAAGGGGTTGGGGAAGGTTTATCTGAAACTCGGCAAACCGGCCAAGGCCAAGGAGTGTCTGGTGGCGGCGCGCAAAGCGGATCCGGATCTGCGGGAGGCGAAGGAGCTCCTGAACAGCCTGCGGGAGCGTCCCGTAATCAAAAAAGGGGGGGGAAGCGCCAGGAAGAGCTCGATCCACCGGAGTTCGAAAAAGAAGTACCGTTCGGCGCGAAAGGGCAGGAGTTCCAGAGTCTCCTCCAAGAAGGCATCGAAATCCAGGAAGGCCGGTAAGAAGCGGAACAGCGGTTCATCCGGTTCGAAACACTGAGCTCTTCCGCGTGAAGCGGGCTCTTGGAGAGACCCGTTTGCCCGAAAGACACCCACAGGAGACCTATGAGCATATACACCAAAATTCAGCAGGCAATCGCACGGAAAATAGGCAAGAGCACCGAGCTGTCCCACTGGAAGGACTGGCGCTGGCAGCTGCGCCATGCCATACGGGATATCGCCACCTTTGAACGGCTGCTTGGCATCAAATTCGATGCCGAACGAAAGCGGGAATTGGAAGAAACCATCGACAAGTTTCCCCTCTCCATAACCCCCTACTACCTCTCCCTGATCGACCGCACGAACTATGCCGTCGATCCAGTCTTCCGCCAAGCCTTTCCCTCGCCGGATGAGCTGCAGGTCACCTCCTGCGAACACGAGGACCCGCTTCACGAGGATGCCGACAGTCCGGTGCCGGGAATAACCCACCGCTATCCCGACCGGGTGCTGTTCCAGGTCAGCAACATCTGCTCCATGTACTGCCGCCACTGTACGCGCAAGCGCAAGGTGGGGGACGTGGATTCGATTCCGGGGAAGGACGAGATCATGCTGGGGCTGGAGTACATCCGCCGCACCCCGGTGGTCCGCGACGTGCTCCTCTCGGGGGGGGACCCGCTGATGCTTCCCGACAGCCATCTGGACTGGATCCTGAGAGAACTGCGCGCCATCCCCCATGTGCAGGTGATCCGTATCGGCAGCCGCATGCCGGTCGTGCTTCCCTACCGCATCACTCCCGGCCTGATCCGCGTTCTGTCCCGGTATCATCCGCTCTGGCTGAACACCCATTTCAATCACCCCCGGGAGATCACCACGTCGGCCAGGGAGGCGCTGTCCCGCCTGGCCAACGCCGGCATCCCCCTGGGCAACCAGACCGTACTTTTGGCGGGAGTGAATGACTGCCCCATGATCATCAAGACCCTGATGCAGCGCCTGGTGGAAAACCGGGTGCGCCCCTACTACCTCTACCAGTGCGATCTTTCCGAAGGGCTCTCCCACTTCCGCACGCCGGTGGGCAAGGGGATGGAGATCATGGAGAGCCTGGTCGGCCATACCAGCGGCTTCGCCGTGCCGACCTACGTCATCGACGCGCCGGGAGGAGGGGGCAAGATCCCGGTCATGCCCAACTACCTGATAACCCTGGCCACCAACAAGGTGGTGCTGCGCAACTATGAAGGGGTGATCACCACCTACCAGGAGCCGGAGAAGTACGAGGCGGTGTTCTGCGACCGCAACTGCGCCGATTGTCGCCTGGAGCTGAACATGGAAGGAACCGGAGAGTATTCGGCCGTCGGCATCGAACGCCTGCTCTCCGATTTTCACGAAACCATCTCTCTGACCCCGGAGGACAATATCCGCATGAAACGGAGGAGCAATGGCAGACCGGATTGAACTGATCGGGCGCTCGGTGATCCAGCACGGCCCTGGCAATGACCGGGTCTATCTGATGAAGCAGCACCCGGACGATGCTCCCGCTCTCCCCGAAAAACTGGATAGGCTGGCAAGCGAGGAAGGCTACTCCAAGATCTTCGCCAAGGTCCCCTCCGGATCGGCGGGCCATTTCCTCGCCGCCGGCTTCGGGGTGGAGGCGGAGATCCCCGGCTTCTATCCCACCGGAGAACCGGTCTGCTTTCTGGGGAAGTACCTGACGCCGGAGCGTCGCCGGGAGAAGCGTCCCGCCCTTGTCCGCGAAGTGCTCTCCGCCGCCTCGACCGCGGCAGGGCGTCCGGGGGAGGGGAAGCCCCATCTTCCCGATGGGTACTCCTGGGCTGTGGCGGGGGAAGGGGATGCGGATGAGTTGGCTGTGCTCTTCGGCCAGGTCTTCGATAGCTACCCCTTTCCCATCCACCAGGCCTCGTTCATCGTCAGTTCTATGAAGGGGGCGGCGCTCTATTTCGGTGTGCGTCAGGGAGAAGGTGTGGTCGCCGCTTCATCTGCCGAGATGGATCCGGACTCCAAGAGCGTGGAGATGACCGATTTCGCCACCCTGCCCGCATATCGCGGACAGGGGATCGCCCTGTTTCTGCTGCAACGGATGGAGGAGGCCATGGAACAGTGGGGCATTCGTTCTTTCTTCACCATCGCCCGTGCCTATTCCTTCGGCATGAACATCACCTTTGCCCGAAACGGTTATCGCTTTGCAGGCACCCTGACAAATAATACGAATATTGCCGGCAGCCTGGAGAGCATGAATGTCTGGTACAAGACGCTTACCAGAACGGAGCGGGAGACGCAGGAAATTCTTGACATGGCACCGAGAACGCTTTACTTCTCACCAACGCCGTGGAGGCTGAATTCCCCCGCTCCGCTCGTGAGTGCGGTTCAGTGGCGAAATGACAAGGAGTTTGGATGAAAAGCGAAAAACCCTCGGAAGCAGTACCCTGTCCGCTGTGCGGCGCCATGCCGGAACATGCGGACAGCGATTCTTTTGCCTGGAGCGATTTCTGTCAGCGCCACATCTGCACCCAATGCGCCATGCACCTTTCCATGGAAGTGTACGACCGGGAGAGCGACCTGTTCGCCACGGCGGCACGCCTGCTGGGGGTGGATATCTGGGAGTGCCGGAAACGCTATCTTGCCGACAGCGTCGCCAGGACCCGGGAACAGCTGGACCATGAGGTGGAACGGGCGATTATCGGCTTCCTGAAAACCGGCATGATCAGGTGCAGCGCCCAGATCGAGGCCATCGAGCACTACCTTGAACTGCGGGAAAAGGGCGTCGATCCCGATGAACTGGCGGAGGAGGAGCGGAAGCTGGAGGAGATCATGTTCGGCGGGAAGCCGGTGGAGTAGGGGGATTCCCCCTCTTGGGCACTGCCCTGGATAACCGGTGTCTGCACTCTGGGCGCAGGAAAACATGCCAGCCCTGGAACCGCTATCAGCCACCTGTTGTGCTGAACTCCGCCAGTAGCCTCCCGGCGCATGCCGCCAGTTCCGGGTAGTTGTGCCGGCCGAGGCGCATGCACTCCGCTGCCGGGTGATGGCAGACCAGGCAGGGGCGGGGGGGGAGTCCCAGGGAGCCGCGGCCGATCTGGACGCCGCCCTGATCGTAGACGTCCAGGTCGATCAGCCGCGCTGCCGGGTGGCTTTCCTCCTGGGAGACGCAGAGCCGCTTCACCCTGACCGCCTCCTGACCGGCAGCCAGCAGGGCAAAGGGGCCCAGCCGGTCCGAGCCCCGCTCCACCAGGTGCAGATGGGGGAGGCTGGTCTCCAGCCGTTCCAGTGCCCAGACGAAGAACTCCTCCGTACCGGGTGGAGTCTTGTTCTCCCCGGGGATGTTGAGGGAGAGGAAGATTGTGGCGGGGAATGTGCCGCGATGGCGGTTCAGGAGCTCCTGCCTGGCCTCCCGGGCCGCCAGGATGCTATTCCTTGACTCTGCGGATGACATCGATGATCGACCCGTCGCGGTACTCCACCAGCCCGACCACGTCGTCCTCGAACTCCAGCGGCCGCGGCACGCCGGTCAGCTCGTAGATCTCGTCGCGCAGCTCGCGGATCTCCTTGACTGGCGCCCGGCGCCGGAGCAGTTCGGCCTTCAGCTCCGGGTGGCGGGGGTTGACGGCGATACCCCGCTCGGTGACCACCACGTCCACCGTCTCCCCCGGCGTGGTGATGGTGGTTACCTCGTCCCTGATGATGGGGAGGCGCCCCCGGATGGAGGGGGCGACGATGATGGAGAGCTTGGCCCCGGCGGCGGTGTCGCTGTGGCCGCCGGTGTTGTGCAGCAGATAGCCGTTGGATTCGGTGTTGACGTTGACGTTGAACTCCACGTCCACCTCGGTGGCGCTCAGGATCACGCAGTCCAGCCGGTTGACCACCGCCCCGCTGTTGAAGGGGTTGGCGTACATGGTGGCGCTGATCTCCTGGTGGTTGCGGTTCCTGGCGATGGATTCCACCGCCTTCAGGTCGAAGCACTGCACGTCGAACAGCGCCTGGAACAGCCCCTCCTCCAGCATGTCCACGAAGTGTCCGGTGATGCCGCCGCAGCCGAAGCTGCCCCTGATGTTCCCCCGGCGCATCAGGCCCCGCACCTGTTCGGCAACGGCCAGGGAGATGCCGCCGGTGCCGGTCTGGAAGGAGAAGCCGTCTTTGAGCAGGCCGGAGGACTCAATCACTTGCGCTGCGTGCTTGGCTATCTGCAGGCCGATGGGGTCGGTGGTGATGCGGGTGGTGGTGGAGACGATCTTGGCCGGGTCGCCGATGGATTCCACCGGAACCACAAAGTCCACCACGCTCTGGGGGATGCCGATGGGCACGGCCGGGTAGGGGACCAGGTTGTCGGTCAGAGCCACCACCGTGCGGGCGTGCTGGGCATCCACCATGGCGTACCCCAGGCTGCCGCAGGCCGAGGGGCCGGAGAAGCCATTGAAGTTGCCGTAGTCGTCGCAGCAGGGGGCGGCCAGGAAGGCCACGTCCACCCCTACCTCCCCGGTGATCAGGGCGCGGGCCCGCCCGCCGTGGGAGCGGACAATGACCGGACAGCTGAGCTCGCCCTTGGAGATCAGCTCGCCGATCAGGCCGTTGACCCCGCACTCCAGGGAGGTGATCACCCCCTTGCGGATGGCGGGGATGATCTCGGCATGCACCGGATGGATGGAGCTGGAGGCGATCCTGATGTCACGGATACCCAGTGCGTCGATCTCCCTGATTACCTGGTTGAGGACGTAGTCGCCGTTGCGCAGGCTGTGGTGGGTGGAGATGGTCATGCCGTCTTTGAGCCCCGAGGCGATGATCGCCTCCCGGATGCCGGAGAGCACCTTCCTGTTGTTATGGGGGATGCGCTTGGTCGGCCGGGTGGCCCGCAGGGTGTGGGGCATGAGCGACCAGGGGTCCTGGTAGGGGATCAGCTTCCTGCCGGCAAAGCTGTCGGGGATGGTGCGTCCCAGGCTATTCAGCGCCATGGATATCCTCCTCGTGAATGATCTCGTCCACCAGGCCGTGGGCAAAGGCGGTGCGCAGCACCCGCGCCGCGCGCTTGACCACCGGCGCGTCGATCATCTTGCCCTTCAGGGAGATGACGCCGGTGCCCATGGTGCGGGCGCGCTTGATGGCGTCGATGACCTGCAGGGCATAATCCACCTCTTCCTGCTTGGGAGCGAAGACGTCGTGGATCACGTCGATCTGGCGCGGGTTGACCATGCACTTGCCGGTGTAGCCCAGTTTCTTGGCCAGCTCGGTCTCCCGGCGCAGCCCCTCCATGTCGTTGAGATCGGCGAAGATGGTGTCGATGGCCTGGATGCCGGCTGCCTTTGCTGCCCAGAGTATGGTCATGCGGGCGTTGAACAGCTCCTCCCCCCCCTTGGTGCGCTCGATCTCCATGCTGGCGGTGTAATCCTCCGCGCCGAAGCCGAGCCCGAAGACCCGTTTGGAGGTGCGGGCGATGTCGTTGGCGTTGATCACCCCCTGGGCGCTCTCGATGGAGGGGAGGATGCGGAAGCGGCCGATCTCCAGCCCCAGCTCTTCCTCGAATTCGGTCAGCATGGTGTCCAGGTGCTCGACGATCTCGGGCGTGTCGGCCTTGGGCAGGCGGATGCCGTCGGGAAGAAAGGGGAGCACCGCCTTCAGGTCGTGATAGGCCCACTTGCTGTCCAGGGGGTTGATGCGTACCAGGATCTCCTTGTTGCGCCTGGTGTGGCTCTCCAGGAAGCGTTTCACCAGGATACGGGCGGCGTCCTTTTCGTTCAGCGGGACGGCGTCTTCCAGGTCGATGATGACCGCATCGCAGGTGAACAGCGGCACGTTCTGCAGCATGGACGGCATGTTGCCCGGCACGTAGAGCAGCGACCGGCGCAGCTGGAATTCCGGCATGGTTTACTCCTCGTTGAAATAGATGGTGGGAATGCCGCCGGAAGTGGAGTGGTGACGCTCGACCCCCTCCACCACCAGCTCGGTCAGCACGATCTCGCAGGTGGCGAACACCCGGGCATCGAAGAGGTGGCCGCCGATAACATCGCAGGATGATTTTCCGGCCATGATGTGCAGGTGGCAGTCGGGGGTGTTGGTCTCGTCGGGAACGATGTTGCCGGTCAGGCTGAGCAGTTCCAGCGGCCCCTCCAGCAGGTGGGTGTTGACCCGGGCCGGGGTGATAGGGAGCTTGGCCCCCGATTTGATGCCGCGCAGGCAGACGTCCCGCACCGAGCCGACGGCGGAGAGGATCACTGCATAGTGGATGTTTTCCGTGAGCGCGAACTGGGTGATGCACTCCACCAGGCTCTCGCCCGGAATGATCTTGAGGATGAAGCGCCGCCCCTGTTTGTATTCCTTGTATCTGAAACCACTCATCCCTTCACACCTCCCTGGCTCGTTGCAGCGCCGCTTCCAGGCGCGCCTCGATGGCGTAGTCCAGCGCGCCCCGGTCGCTGATGCGGATTCTGCCCCTGGTGATCCCCTGCTTGGCCAGCACCTGTTCCAGCTTGGCGCGGATCAGGTGCTCGAACTGCTTCTTGACCGTGGATTCGATCTCCACGGTCAGCTCGTCCGCCGGTTCAACGAACACCATCAGGTCGCTGGATTGCATGGTACCGGCCTGTCCCTGTTTCGTGATTGTCATCTGAAGACTCCCCTGTCATGGCGTAGTTTGTCTCGAATGGGATCGGCTTCGCTGCTCATCAGAAAAGCTGACGTGCTGTCCGGCACCAGCAGTTCCAGCGTCGCACGGTCGTCGTGTGCCAGCGCCTCCCGCACCCGCGAGGCGCTGATCACCTCTCCTCCCGCGCAGATGCGCTCCACCTCGGTGATGGTTATGCCATGGGGGGGGAGCAGGCTCTTCATGCATTCATTGTAGCGGAAGGTCAGGCCGCAGCAGGGCTCCTTGCCCACGAATCTGCGGGTGATGTGAAAAAAAGGTGCGATGCGGGAGGCGAACAGGGTCAGGTCCAGTTCCATCTGGATGCGGGCCACCGGGTCGTCTCTCTTCAGGAAGTAGGTGGGAAAGGTGGCGCCGCTGATGGCGTAGTGGGAGGTGCCCAGAACCAGGACGTTGGCCAGGTCCGCCACCCCCTGACGCACCAGCTGGAGGCGGACCTGAAAGGGGAATGCTGAGCGCTCCTCGGCCACCACGAACAGGTAGAGGGTGTCCACCTGCCGGGCCGCGCTCTCCACCAGGTGCCGGTGGCCGCGGGTGAAGGGGTTGCAGTTCATCACCACCGCGCCGTTGGTTCCGTCCCTGAGCAGAGAACGCTGGGATGCGAGCCAGCGCTCAAACCCCCTGCCGTATTCCAGGAGCGCCACCTGCCCCTGGCTGGCCAGAAGCGAGAAGTTGAGCGACTGGAAGGTGGTAATGTGCTCCGGCTTGGTGAAGACGAACAGGGATTCGAAACCGGCGGCGAATCCGCGCCTGACCAGCTCGGTGACCATTCTGGCCAGGAATTCCCGTCCCTGGTGGGACTGCTCGACGGCGAACATCTTCAGGATGTTGTCGGCCCGCGCGCCTACGGCCACGAGTTTGCCTCTCTCGTGGATGCCCAGCAGTTCGTCGAATCCCTCTTCGAAGGAGAGTCCGCTTTGTTCCACGAGCTCGTGCGCCGCCCGTATGTCAGGGGGGGAGTGCAGTTCCGTAATCATGTGCCCGATTCATCCTCTGAAATTGACATGATCCGCCGGTGCATTTGACGGCTTTGCGGGCCGTCTGTCAACAGTTCTTTATCCCGGCGGACGATCAGGCTCGACCGGGATGATCAGGGGATGAGTCCCTTGGTCAGCTCCAGAACGACATCGGCGCGGTTCAGGGTGTAGATGTGTATGCCCGGCGCACCGCCGGCAAGAAGCTCCTCAGCCTGGCGGCGGGCATGGGCCACTCCCGCCTCACGCACGGCAGCGGCGCCGCCGTCGCGGTCCGCCTGTTCCAGTTCCGCCAGAAAACGGGCAGGGATGGTCGCCCCGCACAGCGATACGATGCGCTGGATGACCTTCAGGCTGACCACCGGGATGATGCCGGGGATGATCGGCTTCTCGATCCCCAGGTCGCGTGCCCTGCGGACGAAATCGAAGTAGCTCGTGTTGTCGAAGAAGAGCTGGGTGATGACGAAATCGCCGCCATTGTCCAGCTTGAGCCTGAGAAAGTCAAGGTCGCTTTGGGGACTCTTGGCCTGCGGGTGGGTCTCGGGGTAGCCGGCCACGCCCAGGCCCAGTTCCGGATGCACCGAGCGGATGTAGGCGACCAGGTCGGAGGCGTACTGCAGGCTGTGGCAGGAGAGGAAGTTGTCGGGAGTGTCCTTGGGGGGATCGCCCCGCAGGGCAAGCACGTTGCGCACGCCGGCTGCCGACAGCTGGTTCAGGAATTCCAGGATCGCCTCCGGGGTCGCGCCGACGCAGGTCAGATGCGCCATGGCCTTCAGGCCAAGATCGCGGGTGAGGCGGCTGACGATCTCAAGGGTGTCGCTCTGGGTGCTTCCTCCTGCCCCGTAGGTGACCGAGACGAACAGCGGGTCCACCTGGGCCAGCTGCTCCACGGCCTGAAAGAAGGCTGGCCACTCGGACCTTTCTTTGGGGGGAAAGAATTCCAGCGAAACGAACGGACTTCTGGTTGCTATCAGATCGGCTATGCGCACGGCAGCTCCTCGGTTAAAGATAGGGTTCAATTCCTGAAAAAACGGTTCTCGCACAGAGCCACGAAGAACACGACGCACGGCACGCAATGAGCTGTTTCAGGATATTTCTACTGATACGATGTCCGGACGGATTATTCGCGGGCGAACCGGGGCCGGTTCCGGGAAAAATGTGTAGCAATATTGACGCGTGATGTCAAGAAGCGCACAGGCGCTTGACGCCATGGGAAAAGATTCCCATAATGCCGGCCATGATTGCACCCGGCCGCCGTACCACACTTTCGATTGTCCTGGTCCTTGCATGCTGCCTGCTCTCCCTGCTGGCCTGGTATCTGGTTTGCCTGCTGCTGCCCGTCGGCAGGGGCAGGGTGGTGCGGGTGGTGTCGTTGCCGGTGGGCAGCGGTGTGGCTAAGCTGGCCCAGGATCTGAAGCAGGGCGGTATCATTCGCAGCTCCTGGCATTTTATCCTGGTCAGCCGTCTGCGGGGGCAGGCCCAGCGCCTGAAGGCGGGGGAGTACCGTTTCAGCGATGCCATGACCACGACGGAGATCCTGCTCAAGGTGGTGGAGGGGCGCGTCGATTTCCGGCGCTTCACCCTGCCCGAAGGGTATTCCACCTATCAGGCTGCAGAGTTGCTGGAACGGAAGGGGCTTCTGGGGCGGGATGAATTCCTGGCTGCCTGCCGTGATCCACGGTTACTGGCCAGGCTGGGCATTGGGACCGAGAGCGTGGAGGGGTACCTCTTCCCCGCCACCTACAACCTCTCCCGGGGGGAAAGCGCCAGCCAGCTGGTTTCCCGCATGACGGCCCAGTTCGAGAGGAACTACGCCGCCATGGCTGGCAGAGCCCCTGGGGCCAGATCCCGACACGCGGTGGTGACCATGGCTTCCATGATCGAGAAGGAGGCCGTATCCCCCATCGAGAAGCCGCTGATCTCCTCGGTCTTCCACAACCGTCTGGCTATGGGCATGCGCCTGCAGAGCGATCCCACGGCGGTGTACGGCGTGCGGGCCTTCGGCGGCACGGTGAGCAGTGCCGACATCCGGCGACCCTCCCCTTACAATACCTACCTGCACCGGGGGCTGCCTCCCGGCCCCATCGGCAATCCGGGCGCCGAGGCCCTGGCTGCAGCCCTCCATCCCGCAGCAACCCCGTATCTCTACTTTGTGGCACGCCAGGACGGCACCCACCACTTCTCCCGCACCCTGGAAGAGCACAACCGCGCGGTCCAGCGGTACCTTAAATAGCGAACACTCTGCCCTGGCTGGTTACTGGTCAGGGCAGAGTGGCATCACCCCGTCTGGCCGGAACAATGTCGATGACAGTTATCTCCGGCGGCGCCAGGAAGCGGATCGGTGGCCCCCAGGTGCCGCTGCCGCGGCTGACGTGGATCATGGAGCCGTTGTTGAGGTGTGTCGTGCCGCTGGGGATCGGGAAACTGAGCCTGGTCAGCAGGTAGAAGGGGAAGATCTGCCCCTTGTGGGTATGGCCGGAGAGTTGCAGGTCGAACAGCCCCTCGTTTCGCGGGTCGACCCGTGGCCGGTGCTTGAGGTGCAGGCGGAACCGGTCCTGGGGGAGCGCCCTGAGCAGAGCCGTCTCATCCAGGCGGGGCGGCGGCAGGGACATGCGTTTCCAGGCCGCGTCGTCACAGCCGCTGACGACCAGCCCGATGGGCAGTTCAACCGCTTCGTTGCGCAGCACGCGGAATCCGGCCGCCTCCGTTACCTCCAGGGAGTGCTTCAGCCCGGCGTAGTACTCGTGGTTGCCGCTGACGGCGAACTTTCCCCATGGAGCAGGAACCTTCCGCAGCAGTGCTTCCAGGTCGCGGTAGCCTGTGTCCCCTTCCCGCCGCGACAGGCGTCCGTCTATCAGGTCGCCGGTTGACACCAGGATGTCGGGCCGCAGTTCGCCCACGAGGCGCAGCATCGCCCTGAGCCGCGCTTCGCGGACGATCAGCCCCAGGTGCACATCGGAGATTTGAACGATCCTGATCCGGTTAACGGAGGGGGGGATTTTTGAACTTGAGATGGTGATCTGCTCGACCCTGATCTGCCTGGCCTCGAAAAAGCCGTAGCAGGAGACGGCCAGGGCAAACAGCAGGGTGAGTTCGCATGTACGGCGGGGGCTCAGGAAAACAGGGACAGTCAGAAACATGCGGGAGGTTGCCAATCGCAAGAGGTCCAGGGGGATGAGCGTCGAGACCAGGATGAAGATGAACCCCATCCAGCTGTAGCCGCTCCAGGCGAGCAGCTGTGCGGTCCGCTCCAGGCCATACTGTTCGCAGACGCGCACCAGGAATGGCGAGCCGGTTCCCAGGACCATCAGGCAGCGCAGGAAGAACTGGGCTCTGCAACCGGGTCTGAAGGCGCGCTGGATGTGCAGATACGCATACAGATGCATCCCTCCGTAGAGGGAGAGGAAGGTGATCAGGAAGAGGGACACGTCACGTGCTCCCGTACGCCCCTGAAGGTCAGACGGTGGACGGGGGAGGGGCCCAAACGGCGGATGGCCTCCATGTGCGCGGCGCAGCCGTACCCCTTGTGACTGGCAAAGCCGTAGCCGGGGTAGATGAGGTCCAATTCGGTCAGCATGCGGTCACGGCTGACCTTGGCGATGATGGAGGCTGCCGCGATGGTGAGGGAGCGCGAATCCCCCTTGGTGATGGTCTTCTGGGGGAGTGGGACGTCGATGGTGCTGATGCCGTCGATGAGCAGCATGTCCGGTCGCAGGGCGAGGGCGTCTACCGCCTCTGCCATGGCATGGCGCGTGGCCTGGAGGATGTTGATGCGGTCGATCAACCGGGGCGTGCCGATGCCGATGCCGACGGAAAGCGCCCGAGCCAGTATCTCGTCGAAAAGCCTTTCGCGCATGCGGGGCGAGAGCTTCTTGGAGTCATTCACCCCCGGAATGGACATGCCTGTTGGCAGGATCACGGCCGCTGCCACGACCGGGCCGCAGAGCGCGCCCCTGCCGGCTTCGTCGATTCCCGCTATGACCTTATGCCCCTGACTGAGAGCCTGCTGCTCGAAGAACAGCAGGTCGATTGGGGGTGTGCTGAAGAGTTCGCTCTGTCGCATGGGTGACATGAAAAAAGCCCCGCCGGTGCGGGGCTTTCCGTGTTACTTGGCGATGGGAACGTATTTCTTTTCGCGGATCCTGGCTGCTTTGCCGCGCAGTTTGCGCAGGTAGTACAGCTTGGCGCGGCGTACGTGGCCGCGGGTCACGATTTCGATAGCCTCCAGAGTGGGGGAGTGGAGCGGGAAAATCCTCTCGACGCCGATGCCGTTGGATATCTTGCGGACGGTGAACGATTCACGGATGCCGCCGTTCTGGCGGGAGATGACCACGCCCTGGTAGGCCTGGATGCGCTGCTTGTCGCCTTCGACGATCTTGACCTGCACCTTGACGGTGTCGCCGACCTTGAACGGTGCGACGTTCTTCTTCATCTGTTCAAATTCCAGAAAATCAATGGTATTCATCAGTATCTTCCTCCATGTCTCTCTTTGTTGCAATTGTATGAATCTATCGTGATCCCATCAGCCGGTCCAGCAGAATTGCCGCTGCCGAACGGACGGAGAGATGATTGTAACTGCCTGCCCCAGAAATGGGCTCCAGTATGAAATCAGCAGCCTGGAAGCACTCCTCGGTCAGTCCCCAGCCGGTTCCCAGAAGCAGCAGGTGCGGATTTTGCGGTTCGGCCAGCCTGTGGCGAAGGCTTGTCCAGTCGATGCTGTTTGAACGCTGCGCCGCGCCGGTGATTACGGTACGCACCGGCTCGTTGAAGCCTGTCTGATACTCGGCAACCGCCTGTTGCAGTGTAGCGCAGATCCTGACTATGGAGAGGGCCTCCCGGCGGTCGGGGTTGTATGTCGCTCCCCACCCCTCCTGCCAGTGCCCGGTTATGCGCTCTGCCAGGCGGCGCTGCTCCAGAGAGGGGGTCACGATGTAGAACCTGTCCAGGCCGAATGTCCTGCTGGATCGGGCGATGTCGTGCAGGTCCAGATTGGTCAGCGCCGTGGTGACCAGTTCGCGCCTCTTGTTGTACACCGGGTGGTGCAACAGGGCTATGGCCAGATTAGCGGACGGCTGAGCCATGTTCTTGCTCCAGTCCCTTCAGCAGCCTGCGATCCTCGTCGTTAAGCGCGACTTTGGCGAGCAGGTCTGGCCTCAATCTGGCCGTCTTCCCCAGGGATTGACCGCGCCGCCACTTCCTGACCAGCTCGTGATTTCCCGACAGCAGTATCTCCGGGACCGACAATCCCATGAACTCAGGCGGCCGCGTATACTGTGGATATTCCAGGAGACCGTCGCAGAACGAGTCGGTCGCGGCCGATTCGTCGCAACCCAGCGCGCCCGGAATCAGGCGCGTGACCGCGTCCACGATGGCCATGGCTGCGATCTCTCCGCCGGAGAGGACAAAGTCTCCCAGGGAAATGTCGTCGTCCACGTACAGGTCACGGATGCGCTCGTCAACTCCCTCGTAACGTCCGCAGATGATGATCATTCCCTGGCGTTGGCTTAGTTCCTGGGCAACCCCGTGACTGAGGGGGCGCCCCTGGGGGGAGGTCATCACCACGGTGGATGCGGGATGAAGAGACTTCACAGCCTTGATGCAGGCGGAGAGCGGTTCAACCTTCATCACCATGCCGGCGCCCCCTCCGTAGGGAGCATCGTCCGTTACCTGGTGCCGATCCAGGGCGTAGTCGCGGATGTTGTGCAGGCTGATGTCAATGAGCTGTCTTTCCCTGGCCCGCCTGATGATGCTCTCGTCGAAGGGGCCGCGGAACATGCCGGGAAAGAGGGTCAGTATGTCGAAAATCATAGATCCAGGAGGCCTTCCAGCGGGGTGATCAGCATCCGGCCCCTCTCCAGGTCGACGCTGTTGATCACATCGGCTATGGCCGGGATCAGGTATTCGCGACCAGCGCCCCTGACTACGTAGATGTCGCTGCTGCCGGCTTCGAATATCTCCTCGATAACGCCCAGCGCCATGCCTTCCACTGTCGCGACCTCCAGTCCTATCAGGTCACACCAGTAATACTCGTCTTCTTCCGGTTCGGGCAGCTGGTCCCGCCGCAGGCAGATTTCACTTCCCACCAGCGTTTGGGCCTGGTCGATATGGTCCACTCCCTTGAAGCCGATCAGGAACTTTCCCGGGCGGGGAAGGACAGGTTTTGGCTCGAACCGGTTCAGCGCTCCGTCACGGGATCTGAGGATGACGCTGTCGCAGGTGCACAGGCTCTCCACGCTGCCCGAATAGGAGTGTAATTTCAGCATTCCCCTGATCCCGTGGGTAGCGACGAGCTTGCCCACGGGAATCAAGGATTCGGAATCAATCATCTATTCAACGATCTTGAGGATAGCCTTCTTGTTATCCTTGGTAGAAACCGCGTTCAGTATGGTGCGGATGGCCTTGGCCGTGCGCCCTTCCTTGCCGATAATTCGCCCCATATCCTCTTTTGCAACCGTCAGCTTGATGACCAGCGTATCCTCTTCCATCTCTTCAGCAGCCTGGACCTGATTGGGGTCATCGACGAGTGACTTGGCAATGGTTTCAACAAGTGCTTTCATGTCGGATTCCTCTGCTCATATAGAATATCCGGAGTACCGGAGGTGGATGCAAGGATATGCCGGATCTGCCTAAGCCGTTGCCTTGTCCAGGATGCCGGCCTTCTTGAGCAGTTGTCGTACGGTATCGGTGGGCTGTGCGCCCTTGCTGAGCCATGCCAGGATCTTTTCCTCGTTCAGCTTGAACACGGCAGGGTTTTTGGTCGGGTCATAGGTGCCCATGTTTTCGATGAAGCGTCCATCCCTGCGGCTGCGCTCGTCGGCGACTACTACCTGGTAAAACGGTCTCTTCTTTGCGCCTGCGCGTGCAAGCCTGATCTTTGTTGCCATGGTGAATCCTCCTATTTGATTCTCTGTTCGATTATTTAAAAAGTCTGCTCCGTTGTGTTAGCCAAAGGGAAGTCTTCCCTTTCCGAGTCCGCCCATCCCCTTGAGGAGCCCCTTGGGACCGAGCTTCTGCAACTGCTTGACCACCTTCTGCGCCTCTGTAAACCGTTTCAGCAGTTGGTTGACCTCCGGAACGCTGGTGCCGCTCCCCTTGGCGATGCGCAGACGGCGGCTGCCGTTGATTATGCTGTGGTTTGCCCGCTCACCCGGCGTCATGGAGCGAATGATGGCCTCGATGCGGTTGATCTCTTTGTCGCTGGGCTGGGCGCCCTGCATCTGTTTCATCATCTTGCCCATGCCCGGAATCATGCCCATGATCGATTCCAGGGAACCCATCTTGCGTATCTGCTGGAGTTGGGCAAGGAAATCCTCCAGGTCGAACTGGTTTTTCTTCAGCTTCTGGTTGAGCCGTTCGGCATCCTTCTCGTCAAAGACCGACTGGGCCTTCTCCACCAGGGTCAGGACGTCGCCCATTCCCAGGATGCGCGAAACGAGCCGGTCGGCGTGGAACACCTCCAGGGCGTCCAGTTTCTCGCCCATGCCCACGAATTTGACCGGTTTTCCCGTAACCGCCTTGATGGAGAGCGCCGCGCCCCCCTTGGCGTCGCCGTCCATCTTGGTCAGGATGACGCCGGTGATACCGAGACGATCGTTGAAGCCGGCAGCCACATTGACCGCTTCCTGCCCGGTCATGGCGTCGGCCACGAAGAGAATCTCTGCGGGGCGTATGGTTTCGTTGATCTCCGCCAGTTCACCCATCAGGAAATCGTCGATCTGATGGCGTCCGGCGGTATCCAGGATGACGGTGTCGAAGCCGTTCAGTTCGGCGAATTTCATGGCAGCGCTGCAGATATCCACCGGCTTCTGATCGGCCGAAGAGTCGAATACCGCGACCCCCAATTGCTTGCCGACGATCTTGAGCTGGTCGATTGCAGCGGGGCGGTAGACGTCGGCCGGAACCAGCAACGGCCTGCGCTTCCTGCCTCGCAGGTGCAGGGCCAGTTTTCCGCAGGTGGTGGTTTTGCCGGCCCCCTGCAGGCCGACCATCATCAGGGAAACCGGCGGCTTTGCCGCCAGATTGATGCTGTTGTCCTCGTGCCCGCCCATGATCGCAACCAGTTCGTCGTTGACGATCTTGACCACCTGCTGGCCAGGGGAGAGACTCTGCAGTACCTCGGTGCCGACGGCCTTGGCGCGGACGCTTTCGACGAAATCCTTGACGACCTTGAAGTTGACGTCCGCCTCAAGCAGCGCCAGGCGCACTTCGCGCAGCGCTTCCTTGATGTTGTCCTCGGTCATGACTCCCTGGCCGCGGAGCTTTTTGAATACCGATTCGAGTTTTTCTGAGAGGCTGTCGAACATGGCGTTTGTCGGATTCCTGATGCACGAAGGATAATAAAGGGGCTTACTATAGAGTACGTTTTCGGAAACTGTCAAGAAATAATTGGTTTCCGCGCTCCTGTTGCCCGCTGTGCCGGGATTTGTCGAGTGGGGTACTTGAAACCCCGTTCGGCTGGGACTGTGGGGATAAGGTCATGGCGCCCCGTGGGACACTGAGTCGTCTGCGGTGAGATTCCAGATGGTGACGAACCGCTCCCCCTCACGGCGGGAGATGAATTCAGGCAGCAAATTCTCCCGTTCCAGTGCGGCCATGATGTCGGCCCGTTCCTCCTCGGTGAAGCGGATTGCCAGGCCGCAATCCGTCTGTAATTGACGCGGTGCCGGAATGAGCAGGATCGGCAGCCCCAGTGCCTTCAGTCTGCTCTCGGCTTTCATCACCCGGTGGGCCGAGTTGAACACAGCCAACAGGTGTCCTTCCTGAAGCATCAGTCGATTGTTCATGGTGATCCATGACCCGTTCATTGGATTGACAAAGCGTAGACGACTCCCTACTATGCACGAAAGGAGCGGCTACATGCAAGCATCAATCCCTGTCAGGAACGGTCTCGTCCTCCTGTCGTTTATTGCCAGTGTCCCCTGCGGCTACATCCGGCAGTATTACAGAAAGTATTCCTTCATGTGGTTCCTGCTGATCCACCTTCCGATCCCCTTCATTGTTTTGATGCGTTTTGCGGCCGGGGTTGATTGGCATGTGATCCCGTATACGCTGGGTGGGTCCCTGGTGGGCCAGGTGGTTGGGGGGGGCGTCAAGCCCCGGAGGAAGCGATGAAGGGGAAGCGGCCGCGCATGGCCTTTCCCCGGCCGCTGGCGGATCTTCTCCAGGAGGGGGTTGCCATTGCCGGGCTGGCCGGGAGGTTGCGGGATGTGGAAATCTGGCGGCACTGGCCCGAGGTGGTCGGCCCCGTGGTGGCCACCAGGTCCCAGCCGCTGCGCATCATCAATGGCACCCTCACCGTGGTGGTTTCCAGTGGGCCGTGGATGCAGGAGTTGAGTTTTCTCAAGGGAGTGATGAAGGAAAAGCTGAATGAACGCCTGGGGGCGGAGGTGGTCAGGGAGATCGTGCTCAGGTCCGGCAAGGTCGCTGTCGCCGGGTCCGCCCCGGTTGAGGAACCGACCCGCAGGAAGCCGCTTACGCCTCAGCAGGAAGAGTTCATCGCCCAGCAGTCCGCCGCGATAGAAGATCCCGAAACCAGGGAGGCGTTTGCCGCCCTGATGAGGGCCAGCTTTGAAAACGGTACGGAAAAGCGGCAGTGATCTGCCCATACATTACAAAAATAACAGGAGAACACATGAGCAGCAGTGAAATGATCTTTAACCTGTGGGCCATTCACGAACCGAACGACAAGGTCGTCTACGGCCTTGCCGGAAGGGCCTACTATGCATGCGGCACGGATGAGGAGAAGATGGCCCTGTTGAAGCAGCTTGCCGTCAGCGATTTCGTGCTGGCCATGCGTATGCCGGTGCCCGAACGCTTCAGCATGGAGTCCGACGGAGAAACCCTGACCGGGCTCTGCAGGGTGACCGAGCTGTACAACCCCGAGACGACCCTCTTCCAGGAGATGTTCCAGGAGCTTGCCGGCGAGATCGTCTACCGCTACCGGGAGGATTCCGGCCAGGAAACGGAAGTTCCCGATGTCCTCAAAGTCCCCCAGAACCCCCTGTTTCTCATTACTGCGCTGGTGGAGGACAAGAACGGTTTCATCAGGGCGGTTACCGGGGATTAGGGCGCTTTCCGCCCTGTGAGGATGCACCGCGCCTGCGCACAAAGAAATAGTGGGTTAGCTTGTTTAGCTAACCCTTTGAATTCCCTGGCGCGCCCAAAGTGAAGAAGTCGAGTACTGGGATGCATGCTTTTTTCCGATTAAGCGTCGTTCTTCAGCCAGTCGTAACCATTTCTCGGTTCGCTTGCCCGTCGCAGCTCCAGCGTAGAGAAGGCGGGGAAGCATTTTTCTGAGATCAAAGCGGCGATTGAAGCGGTACTGCGTTTCCGCCAAATAGCGGTACAACCAGTTACTCTCTGGCAAAGCGCCGCCAGGGCGGCGTGGAGAGTTAATAACTGTCACCCCTCAAACGCAAAAAAACTCTTCATTGATCTCTCCCGACTAGTGTGTCAGGTTGTGTGTCAAATGAAGAGTCTTTGTGCCTAAGGCAGCTATTTCAACTGCTTATGTTGAATGGTGGCGGTGCAGGGATTTGAACCCCGGACCTAGCGAATATGAGTCGCTTGCTCTGACCAGCTGAGCTACACCGCCGTTGAATATGCCTCTTTGGAAAGCCAAAGAGGCAAGGATAGTTAGACGAAATTCCACAAAAGAGGAGACATTGTATAAACGACTTTTTTGACACTGTCAAGGGAAAATATTCTGTTTTTCTCCTGCAGCGACTCTGCCGGCATCACAATGGGGGCGATAAGGTGTTTTCTGCACCGCGATGCTATCAAGTGCACTGCGCACCTTCTGTAGGAAAACCGATGGCAAATATGGTTTGAATATCAATAATGCATTTTCGTCGACCAGTTTCCGCTGTTTAATGATCTCGGGTGTATGGCCGCTGGCAAATACCACCTTTATGTTGGGGGCATGTTTTTTGATTTCGCCATAGGCCTCTTGTCCGCTCATTTTGGGCATGACCAGGTCAAATAGAAGAAGATTGATTCTCTCGGCGTGTTTCAGGTACTTCTGGACGGCGTCTTCACCGTCAACAGCAACGATAACCTCGTAACCGAAGTGCTGCAGTATGGCCTCAGCCATATTCCGAACGGCTTCATCGTCTTCTGCCAGCAGGATGGTTTCTCTCCCCTGTCCTGACTGTCCGACCCCCACTGCTTTGTCTTTGTTTGTTGCTGTAGATGAAACCAGCGGAATATATATTCTGAATGCCGTCCCTTTGCCCGGTTTGTTGAACACGGTTATGTGGCTTTCGTGCTGCTTGATGATGTATGAAATCAGGGCGAGTTCTAGTTCCGGCCATTTGCTCTGTATTTGTGTGCTGAATAGCGGATTGAATGTGTGCTCCAGATTGTCAATGCCCATGCTGGAGCTACTGTGTGCCACTGTCAGCAGGGCATAAACATTGCCAGCTCCTAATTCATTGATTTCACTGACATCGGGGCCGAGTATGGTCTGCTCTGTGGTGATCGTCAGAGAGTCGCCTCCTTGTGTACCACCAAAAATATTACTGATGAGGTTTGTTAAGAGGAGTTCTAGGTGGTGCTTATCGGCAAAAATCATTAGTTCCTGCTTCGACACCAAGGTCGTGCAGTTGATGTTTTGCCTGAGGGGGCGGAACAGGGTGTTCTGCATCGACAGAATGGCCTCGTTCAGATTTATGTTTCTCTTTTTGCCTGACTGCTTTCTGCAAAAAGCCTGGAGTTCATTTGTCAAATGTGTAGCCTTTTTGGCGCTCGCCACGATCTGCTCCACATTCTGTCGATTTGAATCATCTCTGGACATCTTCGTGAGGGTAGTGTCTCCATATCCAACTATCGTGGTCAGGTGACTGTTGCATTCGTTGGCGATTCCGCCAGCCAGTATGCCGGCAGCCTCCATCTTCTGGGCGTCATGAAGTTGCCGTTCAAGTGTCTTTTGTACGGTAATGTCTTGCAGGGCGATGAGCAGCATGTCCTGTTTTTCCGTGGTTGTCCTGGAAATTGAAAGGTTGAACGTGAGATTATTCTCCCTGTCTTTGATTGATAACGGCAGACTCACTTCGTTATAGGAATACTGTTGCCCGCTTTTTAGGTGGTTTTTGATGTAAATGCGCAACAAGCATTCCCGGCAGTTTGGTCCGAAGCCACAACCTTCGGGCGTGTCCAGTGCGTGGATGCAGCGCAACGCCTCTCCACATCTCAGGCCGAGCATGTCAATAGCAGGCGATCCGGTGAGTGAACACCCATGTTTGTTGATTCTGCGAATTCGAAGTTCTCCATCCAGAAGCAGTAGTGGGAATGGGGCAACTTCAAAAAAAATCGAGAGCTGTTGTTCCTGCTCTTTAATCGTGTCCTCCGCCCGCTTAAATTCCGATGCTCTAATTGCTAGCTCTGATTTAAGTGAATTTATTTCATCGACAATCTGTCTGCGCTCAGTCAGTGCGTCCTCAAGTTCGCGCACTTTCTCCTCAAGTTTGGTCGCCACGATCCGGCCATATTCCCGAAGATGCTTCCGGTTGCTTTTGTCGATTGTCGGATATACTGTTGTTTTCTTGGGCTTGCCGGTTGCGGTGATCGCCGCGTCAGCCTGCAGCCACACACTCTCCGGAGCTTTGTTCTTGACAATGAATGCCGCTGCCCCCAGAGAGATGGCGAGCTTTTTTTCCTGTTCTCCGGTGAAGGTGTCCGAATAAAAGAGAAAGGGGATTGAGGTGAGTTTTGGGTCGGCCTTCAAAGCCCAGAGGAGTTGAAAGCCATCCATTCGTGGCATGAGTGTGTTGGATACGATAATGTCCGGTTGGTGGTGAATGGCAAGGTCGAGACCTTCCAGTCCATCCGCTGCTTCGATCACCATGCATCCGTGGTTTTCCAGGGTGAGACGCAAGATTTCGCGTTCATTGGTATTGTCTTCAACGATCAGAATGTTCACTCGGTTGCCTCGCCCTGTGGACATGTGTTGTAAATTTTTGATCCGTCGGCCATGCTATATTTGTATGCAAGCTGGACCTTTTGAATGGCGATGCCCGGCGCAGCGGATGTGTGTAATAACTCTAGCGTACCCGAGGTCTTTTTCAAGTCAGACGTGAATAAACACCAATCTCTGTTGTTTTGCGTGAGATGTTCTTTTTTGTTGACAAGCCAAACATAATAAAGGTAGTTTTAAATACCTCGATTGTGAATGTATCCACAGTGTCAATTTGCTTTACCCTCAGATATCCTTCACCACAAAGTTTAAGAATCTCCAAGTGTCACTAACAGTTCTTTCAAGCAGGAAATCTCCTGTTGCAAATACAAATCCCTTTCCACCACTGCCTCGAGGTCAGAGTTACCTACTGAAACCGTTTATGGCATTCACAACCCCGCCATGCTGAAAATCAACTTTTGCAGCCGCATAAACGCATGTTCCACTCACATGCAGGAGAACCGATGAACTTACAGGAACTGAAAGGCAAGAAGATCAACGAGCTTAACGCCATTGCCCGTGATCTTAGTATTGAGGGCGCATCAAGCTTGCGCAAGCAGGATCTCATCTTTGCCATCCTTAATGCGCAGACCGAACAGAACGGCATGATCTTTGGCGAAGGTGTGCTTGAAACTCTCCAAGACGGTTTTGGGTTTTTACGGGCTACGGATTATAATTATCTGCCGGGTCCAGATGACATCTACGTTTCGCCGAGTCAGATCAGGCGTTTTAATCTGCGTACTGGAGACACCGTCTCCGGACAGATTCGGCCTCCCAAGGAGGGTGAACGTTATTTCGCACTGCTCAAGGTGGAGTCGGTTAACTTCGAGTCACCTGAAGTCGCCCGGGAAAAAATCCTGTTTGACAACCTGACCCCGCTCTATCCTGAGGAAAAGCTGAAGCTGGAAACCGGTGCCGACAACCTTCCCATGCGTGTTGTCGAGTTGATGGCTCCCATCGGCAAGGGGCAGCGCGGCCTGATCGTTGCGCCACCTCGCACCGGCAAGACAATGCTGATCCAGAATATTGCCAACTCCATTGCTGCCAATCATCCGGAAGTCTATCTGATCGTACTGCTGATTGACGAGCGTCCAGAAGAGGTTACGGACATGCAGCGTTCGGTGAACGGCGAGGTGGTTTCCTCCACCTTTGACGAGCCGGCGACGCGCCACGTCCAGGTGGCCGAAATGGTAATCGAAAAGGCCAAGCGACTGGTGGAGCACAAACGGGATGTGGTTATCCTGCTGGATTCGATTACGCGTCTGGCGCGTGCATACAATACCGTTATTCCTCCTTCCGGCAAGATTCTCTCCGGCGGCGTGGACTCCAATGCTCTACACAAACCCAAACGCTTCTTCGGCGCTGCCCGCAATATCGAGGAAGGTGGTTCTCTGACCATCATTGCCACAGCCCTGGTGGATACCGGGAGCAAGATGGACGAGGTTATCTTCGAGGAATTCAAGGGTACCGGCAACATGGAACTGCACTTGGATCGCAAACTTGTTGAAAAGAGGACGTTTCCCGCCATTGATATCAACAAGTCCGGAACTCGTAAGGAAGAACTGCTGATCGACAAGAACTCCCTGAACCGCATCTGGATTCTGCGCAAGGTCATTCACCCCATGAATGTTGTGGACAGCATGGAATTCCTTCTGGACAAGCTCTCAGAGGCGAAGACCAACCAGGCATTTCTGGATTCCATGTCCAAGTGAAAAAATAGGTTGTAAATAAATTCCCAAATCGCTAACATCAGACTTTGGTAAATCGTTGCTTGCGGTTGTTTCCGCGGCACTCGATTAATATGAAGGAGGAAGAGATGAAAGAAGGTATCCACCCCATGTATTCTGATGCCACTGTGAAGTGCCTGTGTGGCAACACGTTCCAGACCCGATCCACGCGCAAGGAGATCAATACCGAGATCTGCTCCGCCTGTCATCCGTTTTTTACCGGTAAACAGAAATTGATCGATACCGCTGGTCGTGTCGAGCGGTTCAAGCGGCGCTACGGCCAAGTATAGAAACGTTCAGCACCACAAGAGAGAGGGGGTTTTGTCGCCGGGCGAAATCCCCTTTTTCTGTTCTTCTGCAGGATGCGAAGACATGCTTCCGACCGCGTACAAAGCCTCCACCTACCACGGATACCCATGAATATCGAGCTCATCTCCCATACTCCTGAGCCGGAAAAGAGCGTTGCCCTGGCGGCTAGGCTCTGCTATTCGCCGGCGACGATCGCTGAATTGCGTAAGTCCTTCGAGTCCTCCGATGTTGAGTCGTTCCTGCACAAAATCATGTCCCTCGGGCATCACTCGGTGCTGGAGCACGCCTCGTTCACCTTTGGAATCGAGGGCATCTCCCGGGTGACCTCCCACCAGCTGGTTCGCCACCGCATCGCCTCCTTTTCCCAGCAGTCACAGCGCTACGTGTCCCATCGGGAGGAGTTTGTTTCGATCATGCCTGGTTCCATTGCGGCTAATCCCGAGGCGCGCCGGATCTTCACCTTCATGTCCGAGACGTTGCACAAGGCCTATGCCCAGTTGGTGGATATGGGAATTCCCCCCGAGGATGCGCGTTATGTGCTGCCCAACGCCACCGAGACCAAGCTGGTCATGAGCATGAATGCCCGAGAACTGCTGCATTTCTTCGCACTTCGCTGCTGCAGGCGGGCCCAGTGGGAGATCCGCGAGATGGCCGTGGAGATGTTGCGGCTGGTGAAGAAGGTTGCTCCGGTGATCTTTCGTCAGGCCGGTCCCGGCTGTGTCAACGGTCCCTGTCCGGAGGGGCCGTTCTGTTGTGGTCAAGCCGATGGGGTGCGCGACTATTTCGAAAAACTGGAATAATACGTACGCTCCGACCCGAAGTGCAGGCATATTGGTTGCGGAAGCGTTACGGGACGTTGCGTGCAGGGCGCGCGTTTTCATCGGGCACGTTCACCGCGTTTGCTCTGTTTTAATCTGTAAGTGTTCATGCACAGGGGATTTTATGGAAAAAATCAATGTCGGCGGTCAGGCGGTAATCGAGGGCGTCATGATGAGAGCACCGCGCTCCCTCGCCATCGCGGTCCGTCGAGCAAACGGCGAAATAGTCGTCAAGCGTGAACTGGTTGCGCCGCTGTCGGAGCGCTATCCGTTCGTCAAGCTGCCCATAATCCGTGGAGCGGTGGCGCTGTTCCAGTCGCTTGTCATCGGCATCAAGGCGCTCAACTTCTCCGCCAACGAGGCCATGGTAGAAGAACAGCCGGAAGGGGAGAAGGACGGTCAGGAACTTTCTGCTTGGGCTATGGCCGGCACCATGGCTGTGGCGTTCGCCTTTGGCATAGGCCTGTTCTTCGTTTTGCCGCTTTACGCCACCAGACTTTTGACCCAGTTCGCCCTGATCAGCGATACCAATCTCATTTTCAATCTTGTTGACGGCGTCATCCGGGTGATCGTCTTTTTGCTCTACATCTGGAGTATCTCCCGCATGAAGGACATCAGGCGGGTCTTTCAGTACCATGGCGCCGAGCACAAATCCATCTTCGCCCATGAGGCGGGAGAAACGCTGACGGTGGAGAACGTACGGCCTTACAGTCGCCTGCATCCGCGTTGCGGCACCAGCTTCCTGCTGATAGTCATGCTGGTCAGCATAGCCGTGTTTTCTCTGATTCCCAAACTTTGGCCCTTCTACCTTAAGGCCGGTTCACGGATCGTGCTGCTGCCCCTGATTGCCGGCATATCCTATGAGTTCCTCAAGTGGGGCGCCAAACACGAGGCCAACCCGCTGGTCAGGTTACTCATTGCACCGGGATTGGCACTGCAGCGTCTGACCACCGGCGAGCCCGACGACGCCCAGTTGGAGGTAGCCATCCGGTCGCTGAACGAGGCGCTGGAGGTCAATGCCGGATACGCCGATGACCGGCTGGTGGTGTGAATCCGGGTTTGGCTGGCTGAAACGGTGCGCCTGGTCGCTTCTGTGTCAAGAGCCGTTGCGTCCGTGAGGTGACGTGAGTAACTGCCATTTTGTGATGATATTTTTGTGAGAGGTCTTTGTGATGTTCGACAAGATAGAAGAACTTGAGCGGCGCTACCAGGAACTGGAAGCGCTGTTGTCTGACCCGGCGGTCATTTCCAATCAGCCGGAGTTTCGCAAGCTGTCCCGCGAACATGCCGACCTGACCGGCCTGGTGACCGCCTACCGCCGCTACCGCAGGGTGCTGGAGGAGATGGAGGGAAATCGCGAACTGCTGGCTGATGCGGATATGAGGGAGATGGCGGAAGAGGAGCTGAAGGTTCTGGAGGAGGAAAAGGAACGACTGGAGGGGGAAATCCAGCTGCTGTTGCTCCCCAGGGATCCCAACGATGACAAGAGCGTCATCCTGGAGATTCGCGCCGGCACCGGCGGAGACGAATCGGCCCTGTTCGCCGGCGACCTGTTCCGCATGTATTCCCGTTTCGCGGACGTCAACCGCTGGAAGGTGGAGACCATATCCGCCTCGGAATCGGAGCGGGGCGGCTTCAAGGAGATCATCGCCTCCGTGGAAGGGGAGGGGGTCTTTGCCAAGCTCAAGTACGAATCAGGCACCCACCGCGTGCAGCGCGTTCCGGAGACCGAGGCCCAGGGGCGCATCCACACCAGCGCCTGCACCGTGGCAATCATGGCCGAGGCCGAGGATGTGGACATCGACATCAATCCGGCCGACCTGAAGATCGACGTGTACCGCTCCTCCGGCGCCGGTGGTCAGCATGTCAACACCACCGATTCAGCCGTGCGCATCACCCACCTTCCCACCGGCACGGTGGTGGCCTGCCAGGAGGAACGCAGCCAGATCAAGAACCGCGCCAAGGCCATGAAGGTCCTCAAGACCCGCATCATGGACTCCATGCAGCAGGAACAGAACGCCAGGATGGCGGCGGACCGCAAGCAGCAGGTTGGTTCCGGCGACCGCTCGGAGCGCATTCGCACCTATAACTTTCCCCAGGGGCGCATGACCGATCATCGCATCGGCCTGACGCTCTACCGCCTGGATGCCATCATGGCCGGGGATATCGCCGAGATCGTGGATGCCCTGCGCGCCCATTACCAGATGGAGGCGCTCAAGGCGCAGAGTGAAGAGTGAAGAGTGAAGAGTGAAGAGTGAAGAGTGAAGAGTGAAGAGTGAAGAGTGAAGAGTGAAGAGTGAAGAGTGAAGAAAGCGCGGGGCGACCGGATGGTCGCCCCGCGCTTTCTTGTGTGATTGTTGCGACAGTGGGCAGGCTCTTTGAGCCTGACACGTACTCCGGTTCAGAGGTCCAGGATCATGGCGTTTTCGTCGCAGTCGGGAAACTTGGCGCACTTGACGCAGTCTCCCCATACCTTGTGGGGGAGTTCAGACTTGTCCACCAGTCGGAAGCCGAGGCTGGAGAAGAAATCGGGGCGGTAGGTCAGGCAGAAGAGCCGTTTCAATCCCAGTTTGCGCCCCTCGTCGATGCAGGCCTGGACGAGTTTGCCGCCTATGCCCCTGCGGGTCGCCTCCTCGGCCACCGCGGTGGAGCGCACCTCGGCCAGATCCTCCCAGACGATGTGCAGAGCGGTGGTCCCCAGCAGTTTTCCCTCTTCTTCGTAGACGTAAAAATCGCGCAGCGACTCGTACAGTTCGGACAATGAGCGGGAAAGCATGTCCCCCTTGGTGGCGTAGGCCATCACCAGTTTCTGGATGTTTTTGACGTCGCTTATCTGTGCTTTGCGAAGCATTGTGCCCTCCTCTTATATCCCGACCTTCACCAGCGTTGGTTGCAGCACCCGGATCAGCTCTGCGGGTTGCATGCGCACCAGATACCCCCGCTTGCCGCCATTGATGATGATCTCCGGCAGTGCGGCGATGCTCTCTTCCATATAAACCGGCATCTTGCGGCGCGTACCGAAGGGGGAGGTGCCGCCGACCAGGTATCCGGTATGTCTGTGGGCGGTCTCCGGTGTGCAGGGGGTGATCTGTTTAACGCCTGCGATCCGCGCCAATTCCCTGGTGGAAACCTGCCGGTCGCCGTGCATCAGGATTATCAGGGGGGTCTGCCGATCATCCTCCATCACCAGGGTCTTGATGACGATATGTTCGTCCACCCCCAGTTCTCGTGCCGAAACGGTGGTGCCTCCCTTGTCAACATAGCTGTAGAGGTGGTCCGTAAAAACCACATGCTCCTGGCGTAGATGCCGCACTGCCTGGGTTGTGGGTGTTTTGCTCTTTGCCACTGCATTGTCCTGATTGTTGGTTTCGTGTTGCGTTGTCAGTTGCGCTTCCGGCCCGCCATGGTCTGCAAGATAGCACGCTTTTGTTCCCTTGTCACGCGGCGGGGCTTCTGCTTTTTCTGTTCACATTGCCGGGCTGTTCGTGATAAAGAGGTATGCTGCATGATGTACCCACTTTAACGGAAACCCCATGGGGAGGCTTACATGACTGAGTATAGAGCGATGCAGGAACTGCCGGATGTGGCGGGATACGGGGCTGGAGACGTGCTGGTGCTGGCGGGCGAACTCTTTGGCCGCGGCTATGCCAATGGTTTGCTGGATGAGGCCAAACGCATCGGCATGACCGTGATCGGCATGACCGTGGGACGGCGCGACTCCGATGGCACGCTGCGCCCCCTGACTGCCGAAGAACTGGCAACTGCCGAGGCCAACCTGGGGGGCACGATCATCAACGTGCCGCTGGAAGCCGGCTTCGACATGGAGTCGGTAGACGGCCAGCCTTCCATTGCCGAGCTGCTCAAGAAGGCCAGACCCGATGACTGGAGTTCCATCAGCATCGGCGCCGATGTGATCGAGAAGGCCAGGGCGGCCGGTACGGCCCGTTTCCGTGCCGCGTTGCGACAGATCGTTCAGCAGCTGGACGGCATGATCCCTGCCAGCGCCAACGTCCTGATCGCCCATACCATGGCGGGGGGGATCCCGCGGGTGCGTGTCTTCATGCCGCTGCTCAACCGGGTCTTCAAGGGGACCGGCGACAAATACCTGGCATCGGCTGATTTTTGGAACAGCGATCTGGGCCGGCTCTGCGACGCCAGCTTCAACGAGGTGACCGCGGACACCTTCCGCTACCTGATCGATGAGACCGCCCCCCTGCGTGAGCGTAATGTCGCTGCCGGCGGCCGGGTCAACTACTCCGCCTATGGCTACCATGGCACCGAGGTGCTGGTGGTGGGTGAGTACCTCTGGCAGTCCTACACACCCTATGTTCAGGGGTGGGCAAAGATCCGCCTGGAGGATGTGGCCAAGGAAGCCTCTGAAAAGGGAATCACGGCTGCGGTGTTCAACTGTCCCGAGATTCTGACCAACTCCAGCGCCCTCTTTCTGGGGGTGGAGATCTCGCTCTACCCGCTGCTCAGCGCCATCCGCGCCAGCATAGGCGATGGGGCCGAGCCTCTTTTTCAGCGTTGCCGGGCCCTGCTCAAGGAGGGGGAAACCCTGGAGGGGATGCTGGAGCGGGCCGACGCCTACCTGTCGTCGCCGGTGGTTGCACCCATGCTGGACTATGCCTCCTGGCCGCACCACAACACCAAAGAACAGGCCGAGCTGATGCTGGCCGCGTCGGCCGAACTGATGGGGATGCATACCGACCAGAAGCAGTTGGTCTGCGCAGAGCTGTCCCGGGTCGTCTTCCGCTCCACCGGCAGGCTGATTCTGCACGGGTCGTGGAATCCGCCCGCTCCGGCGGTCTGGCTGACCCACCCCGTCATTGCACGATTGCTTGCCGACATGCTCGGGCAGGGCATCCTGTAGGCACTGTTTTGGTTTTTTTGTAAGGAGACACCTGCTCCGATAGTGCCGCCTCACCTCCTTCCCGTGGCAGATTCCCGCGGGAACAATGCGTATCTCTTCCAAGGGTGGTATCTGTCGGAGCAGTATTCTGTTTGTACGATGGGGAAAACATGAAGATGGGATTCAGGGCTGTTTTCACGGCTCTCTGCACGCTGACGTTGCTCCAGGGGTGCGCCGAACTGAAGCTTAATAAGTCGACCGACGAACTCTACCGGGATGGCGAGGCCTCGTTCCAGAAGGGGAAATACGAGGATGCCGTGATACAGTGGCGGCGGGTCAAGGAGAGTTTTCCGCCTCCGGAATTGTCGGCCAGGGTGGAGATCAATATCGCCGATGCCTATTTCCTCAACAAGGATTACATCGAGGCGGCCGCCGAGTATGAAAACTTCCGCAAACTGCACCCGAACCACGAGTTGATGGGCTATGCCCTCTACGGCCAGGGGCTCAGCAATTTCAAACAGATCAAGGGGATCGACACGGACCAGACGCCGGTCAAGAATGCCTTGTCACTCTTTGAGTCGTACACCAAGCTCTACCCTGGCGGAGCCAACCTGCCGGATGTGCAGGCCCGGATCGTCGATTGCCGCGACAAGCAGTTGCAGTACGAACTGTACGTGGGCAAGTTCTACCTGCGCACCGGATCCTACCCGGCCGCCATCGCCCGCTTCGAGGAGGCGCTGAAGGGATTCGGGGACCTGCCACGCAGCGACGAGACGCTCTTCTATCTGGGTAGTGCCTATGTGGAGAACGGTCAGAAGCCCAAGGGGCAGGAGGTCTATACCCGCCTGCTGGAGGAGCATGCCACGAGCTCCTTTGTCCCTGAGGTCAAAAAGGCTATGGCTGCGCTGTGATGGGAACGGATCAGATCGCCTGCTGGGCCATGATCGTGGCCGCTTATCTGCTCGGTTCCATACCGACCGGGCTTTTGCTGGGAAAACTGTGCGGCGTTGATGTGCGCAGGGAGGGGAGCGGCAACATCGGCGCCACCAACCTCTACCGCACGGTGGGGCGTTGGGTGGGAGTCATGACCCTGGCAGGGGACTGTCTCAAGGGTGCTGTTCCGGTGCTGCTGGCAAGTCGGTATTGCTCCCCGCCGGAATGTGCCGCCTGGGTCGGGCTGGCCGCCTTTTCTGGCCATGTGTTCTCGCTGTTCCTGAAGTTCAGGGGGGGCAAGGGGGTCGCCACCGCCCTGGGGGTCTTCCTGGTGCTGTCGCCCCTGGCCGTTGTCTATGCCCTGGCGCTGTTCGTGGGGCTGATGCTGGTCTGGCGCTATGTCTCATTGGGGTCGATCATGGCCGCGGCGTTGATGCCGCTGGCCGTTGTCTTTCTGGGGGGGGGCAGGGACCTGTTTTTGGTGACCCTGATAATCTCCCTGGTGGTGATCGTCAAGCACCACGAGAATATCAGGCGCCTTGTGACGGGAACCGAGAATCGCTTCAAGGCCTGAGCGAGGCTTGTTGCCGTCCGCTCAGGCCCTGTCGCCGCTGTAAATGCTGGCGATGCCGAAGGTGAGTTCCCGTACCCGGACATCGCGAAAGCCGGTCTCGGCGATCATGCGGGAGAACTCCGTCGGGGAGGGGAACTCCAGCACCGAGTCGGGCAGGTATTTGTAGGCGTTGTAGCGTGAGAACAGCCCGCCGATCATCGGCAACAACCTGCGGAAGTAGAAGTAGTAGATTTGCCTGAACAGGGCCGAGCGCGGCGTTGAGAACTCCAGGATGATCAGTCTGCCGCCCGGTTTCAGCACCCGTCGCATCTCCGCCAGCCCCAGTCGCCTGTCCACCACATTCCTGATTCCGAATGCAATGGTAACCGAATCAAAGGTGCTGTCCGCAAAAGGGAGCGCTTCGCAGGGGGCCACCTGGAAGTCGATCCGTCCGGCGTAGGGGGAGCTGGCCACCTTCTCTTGTCCCAGTTCGACCATCTCCCGGCAGAAGTCGGCTCCCGTTATGCGCACCGATGGCGGCGTTCTGCGTGCGATCTCCAGCGCCACGTCACCGGTGCCGGTGGCCACATCCAGGATCCTCGACCCCTCGCCATAGTGGAGCAGTTGCACCGCCTTTGTGCGCCAGCGCCGGTCGATGCCGAAGCTGAGCAGTCGGTTGAGGAAGTCATAGCGTGGTGCGATGGCGCCGAACATCTGTTGGATTCTCTCGCCTTTTTCGGAAAGCCTGAACATGATTTGCACAACCTTGTACGGAAGTATGATGATATACAGCTGATTTTTGCCTTGTAGCATACTCGGAGCAGAGAACACCAGCAAAAACGGCTTCTGCCCGCGTGAAGCCCCGCGATCCGCTGACCTGCCTCAGGGGCGCGAGTTACGCATTGAAAGGGAGTCTGACCCGTGGCGCCACCGTTCATCCGCATTCAGGACATTGCCGACATCCTGATCATGACCTTCCTCCTGTACCAGCTCTACTCCTGGTTCTACCGCACCCGTGCCATGCAGGTCCTGCTGGGGCTGGGCGTGGTGACCCTGATCTACTTCGCCACCCGCTTTCTCGGGCTGTATATGACCAGCTGGATACTCCAGGAGCTGGGCACGGTCCTGATCATCCTGCTGATCGTGGTGTTCCAGGCGGAGATCCGCCAGGCGCTCTATCGCTTCAGCCTGTTGCGCCACCTGTTCGAGCGGCGCAATGAAGTGCGTCCCAGTCCCTTTCAGGATATTGTTGAAACCCTCTTCTGTCTGGCTGCCAAGCGCACCGGAGCGCTTCTGGTCTTCGAGCGCAACGACCCGTTGGGCGATCTGATGCTGAACGGCGTCCAGATGGACTGTCGCATCAGTCCCCAGATCCTGGAGACCGTCTTCACCGACGGCACTCCGCTCCACGACGGCGCGGCCCTGGTCCGCGGCGAGCGCATTGCCGTGGCTTCCTGCCACCTGCCGCTGTCGGTCAATCCGGAAATCCCCCAGTACCTGGGGACGCGCCATCGCGCGGCCCTGGGGCTCTCCGAGCGCACCGACGCCGTGGTGGCCGTGGTTTCCGAGGAGCGCGGTACGGTGTCGCTGGCAGTGGGCACCGAACTGCGCCCCTACGACACTCCGGGAGAACTGATCGCGGCCCTGGAAGGGCTGTTCGCTCCGCATCTTGAAAAGCCGCATATCACCCACGGCCTGCACCTGTTCAGCAATCTGATGCCGAAAACGGCAATCCTGCTGATTGTGGCTACGCTTTGGGCACTGATCAGTTCGCGACAGGGGCAGATCATCACGGTAAGCGCTCCGGTCAGGCTGCACGGCATACCGGATCGCCTGGCCCTGGTGCGCAGCGCTCCCGAAGAGGTGGATGTGCAGCTCAAGTCGTTTTCCATTCTGACGCCGCTCCCCTCCAAGCTTGATATTTCCGCCGACATAGACCTCTCCTCCGTCCGCCAGGGACAGGCCAGCGTCAGGATCAAGAACACCGATTTCAGGCTCCCCTCGGGAATGGAGGTCACGTCTGTCACGCCCTCATCCATCAGGGTGGTGACCGATCGCAAGGAGCGCAGAAGGGTGCCGGTGCGGGTGGCATTACGCAGAAACACGGGGCACGGATTGCGGGGAATGGAAATCGTGGCTGACCCGGACTGGGTCGAGGTTGAGGGGCCGGCCGCCCAGGTTCAGCGCATCGATGCGGTCGTGACCGAGGAAGTGGATGCCGGCCGTCTGATCAGGGGGCAGGACTATCGCCGGAGCCTGCTGCCGCCGGATAACAACATATCCGTTCTGCGGGACGAACCGGTTGTCGTGCGACTGATTTCTCGTGAAAAAAAATAATAATTCGGATTGCTTGGCCTGTTTGATGCATAGTAAAACAGGGCTGGAAGGACATTGCAATTGACTTTGCATACTTTTTGTTATATAGAGTATAGCCATGTCGGTTAAAAATAGAACAAAAAGGAGGAGGAATGATACATAAACGGTACATATTACTGTCACTCTGTCTTGTTGCCCTTGCCTTGCCCCAGCTTGCCCTGGCGTCCAAAACGCATGTTGTCCGCAAGAGCGAATCTCTCCATACAATCGCCCGCAAATATCACGTCTCCGTCGCTGAACTCAAATCGGTCAACAACCTGAGCGGAATCAGGATCGACAAGGGTGCGCGACTGATCATCCCTTCCGATTCCGCGAACCGCTCAAAAAAAACAAAAGTAGCAGAAAAAGCCCACGTCTATCGGGTTGTCAAGGGGGACACCCTGCCGAGGGTCGCCCGCAAGACAGGAATCCGCATGGCCGAACTGCGCCGTTTGAACGGCCTTAAGGGTAACAGGGTCAAGCCGGGACAGGTGCTGGCCCTGAACTCGTCACGTCCGCTGGCCGATGATGCGCCGGTGGCGGCAGCGGTGGCCACGGATCGACTCAAGATGGTCAACAGGGATCTGCTCAATGAGCAGGAGTTCAGCGATACCCTGGCCGAACTGACCGACATCGACAGCGATCGTCCGGTCGACCTGGCAAAGAACCTTGAAGACAGCAGCAGTATCAGCAAAATCAAGAATACCGCCTACAGTTTCCTGGGGGCGCGTTACCGCTTTGGCGGCACCAGTCGCACTGCCCTTGACTGCTCCAGTTTCATCCAGCAGGTGTTTCGCGACCACAATATCAGTCTTCCCCGTACCGCCCGTGAGCAGTTCTATGCAGGGGCGGAGGTGCCGCGCGGCGACCTGCAGAAGGGTGATCTGGTCTTCTTCCAGACCTATGCCCGTTTCCCGTCCCATGTGGGCATCTACCTGGGCAATCGCAAGATGATCCACGCTTCGTCCCGTGAACGTCGCGTGGTGATCTCCTCCATGGATACCCCCTACTACCTCTCCCGTTTCCTGGGCGCCCGGCGTGTCGGCCTCGGCCAGAAGGGGTTTGACGACTTCAATGAATTGCTGTCCGGTGTGGAGGAGGAGCGCGAGAGCGATGTGATGGCCAACGATACCCTCGGCCTGTCGCTGACCATGAACAACTGATTCCGCGCCCTGTTTGCGTAGCCGTATCCAACGATCCGGGCCCCATGGCCCGGATTTTTTTTAGCCGGTATATCCATGACAGTCCTTCTGGCCTACATATCCGCCTCTCGCGACCGCGCCGATCCCCACATTTCCCTGCTTCCCACAGGACTCTGCTCCCTGCAGGCCTGCCTGCGGGAAGCAGGTTTCGATGCGCTCCTGGCCAATTTCTCCGCCTGGTCCGCCGCCCGGATCGAGGCTTTGCTCAGGGAGATTCGGCCGCGAATCCTGGCCATCTCCCAGTGGACCCACAACCGCCACGCATCCCTGGAACTGGCCCGCGGCGCACGCCGCCTTGATCCCGAATGTGTCATTGTCATGGGGGGGGGGCATGCCAGCTTCCAGTACGACGAGGTCCTGGGCCAGGGCTCACCCGTTGACCTGGTGATTCGCGGAGAGGGGGAGGCCACGCTGCTGGAACTTGCAGAGCGCCTCCGGGAGGGGGGCGACTGGAGCGGCCTGGCAGGCATAGCGTTTCGGCGTGGCGGCCGGGTCGAGGTCACCGGACAGCGTGAACTGCTGGCGGACCTGGATGCGCTCCCCTTCGCCTCCCGGTACCTGGAACACTCCCGGGGAGTGGATATCCCGCTGCAGGCCGAATTCATGATCACCGCCCGCGGCTGCCCCTCCTCCTGCACCTTCTGCAGCTCTCCCGGTTTCTGGATGCGCCGTGTCCGCTTCCGATCTCCGGAGAACATGCTGGAGGAGATCCTGTTCATCCGCCAGCGCTATGGTCTGATCTACTTCTCCCTGCGGGACGACACCTTCACGGCTGACCGTCGGCGCGCCATGGAATTCTGCCGCCTCCTGATCCGCTCCAGAGCCCATATCCTCTGGAATTGCCAGTCCCGGGTCACCAGCCTGGATGAGGAACTGCTGGTCTGGATGAAGCGGGCAGGGTGTGAATGCGTTCAGATCGGCGTGGAATCGGGTTCGCCCCGGATTCTCTCCCTGTTGGACAAGAAGATCACGCCGCAGGCGGTGGAAGCCGCAGCTGCCGCAGTTAAAAGAGTCGGCATCAGCCTCTCGGTCTACCTGATTAGCAGTATCCCGGGCGAGACCGCGGACGACCTGAACGCCAGCATTGCCCTGATGAAGCGCATCCGGCCGGACGACGGCTATGTCTCCCCCCTGGCCTACTTTCCGGGTACACGGTTGTTCCAGGAGGCGGTCAGCGCCGGGAGGGTGCCGGCCGATATTTTTACGACCAGCCGGGAGGCGGCCGTCTACGCGGCGGGGAAGCCGCAGCATGCGCCGGCAAGGCTGCTGCGCGCGCTGACCGGCAGGCCGGAGCGGGACGGACGCTGCTTTGAGCGCCAGAAACGAGCACTGGGCTACTGCCATGCGACCAACGTGCTGGCGGGAGAGTATTTCCTGCGGCAGGGGGATGGGGGGGCTGCCGAGCGCGAGTTCAGGGAGATCGTCGCCCGGGAGCCGGACAACCCCTGGGGATGGTATCTGTTGGGGGACCTGCTGGCCGAGCAGGGGAACCAGCGGGGCGCTGCCGACTGCTATTGCCGTGTGCTGAAGCTGGTCCCCAACCATGGCCCCTCGCTGGCGGCTCTGGGGAAATGAAAAAGCGGGGCCATTGCCGGCCCCGCTCGTTTACCCTTTCCTACCTGTTTACCCTATTTCACCACCCTGATCCCCGGCACGAAGGATACCCGCTCCAGGTCCCGGTTGAGGGTCTTGCTGTGGAATTTCTCCATGACCGGCGCCTCGGGATATTCGATGCTGTTCCCCACGCTCACTTTCACCTCGGGCATGGCCAGCCAGAGCTTCTCTCCCTTTTCGTCAACCAGTTCCAGGAATGTCTTGCCGTCCCTGCTTATGACTTGGGTTACCCTGGCCTTCTTGCCGACCCCCGGGGGGAGGTCCTGGGCCTTCATGCCGGCATGGGGATTGCCGCCTGCCTGGCCGACCTGGGGATGGCCGGGGGGGAGCTGGCCGGGTGCCGGTGCGGTTGCCGCCGGTTTGTTCGGCTGCTCGATGACCGGCTTGGAGTTGCATCCGCTCATGGTGAGTGCTGCGATGGAGAGTATCAGTGGGATCGATCTGTTCACCTGGCCACCTCCTGGGTTAAAGATTGACAACCATTACCACGTTTGGGTTCAGGATTCCACGGAAAAGAGCAGCGTTGCGGTCATGCTCTCTTTCGTTGTCGCTTGCCGTTGTATCTCCAATTGGCTTGCCGCGCTCTGGCCACTTGTCGGCGAAGGAACGCCCAGGTCAAGGGTGCTTGGCAGGTGCCGCTTGCAAGCCAACCGTTGTGATGGTGCTATACTTGCTGGAACGAGGCGGGGTGCTGGCCTGGACGGGGAGCCCCGCGGATTTTCACGCACAAGGAGGAACACCATGAAACGGAATATGATCATCGTCGCGGCCCTGGCAACCCTTCTGATCCCGTCCCTTGCCCGGGCGGAACCTCCCCGGCCGGGCCCCTACGTCTCCTGGTTCGTGGGGGTGACGGTGCCCCAGGACCGGAACGCCGACAGCTACGATTCCTGGGGATCCTACAATGACCGGGTGGAGTTTGATCCGGGGATCGACGTGGGGGGGAGCGCCGGCTATGACTTCGGCTACGTCCGCCTGGAGGGTGAACTCTCCTACAAGGGGGCGGAGATCGATTCGGTTTATGACGCCACCAGCGATATCAGGTACCACGACCTGGACGGCTCCCTGAGTGCCTTCGCGGTCATGGCCAACTGCTTCTTCGACCTGCACAACGATACTCCGGTGACCCCCTACATTGGCGGCGGCATCGGGTTCGCCACCCTCTACCTGGACGATACGTCCGGTGTCTCCAACGGGGTGCGCTGGGCTTTGTACGATTCCGACGATGATACGGTCTTCGCCTACCAGTTCGGCGCGGGGATTGATATCAGCATCAACCGCTACTTCTCCCTGGATGTGGGCTACCGCTACTTCGCCACCGACAAGGGGAAATTCGAGGACGATGGAATGGGCACCCGCATGAAATTCGAGAGCCACAATGCCACCGTGGGGCTCAGATTCAAGTTCTGAATGGGGCTTTCACCGTAACAGGCGTAAAAAAAGCCGCTCCAAAACGGGGAGCGGCTTTTTCTTGTCTTAAGGTTGGCCGAATACCCTGCAACGAACCAGCCTCAGTGAACCGCCGGGCTCTCGTCGCCGTGGCTGCTCCTTTTCAGCAGCAGAAGCAGCGGGATGATGGAGAGGAAGGCGACGCCGATCACCCAGAAAACGTAGTTGAAGGCCAAGGCCCCGGCCTGGCGGCGCACCACCCCGTACATGATGCCCAGGGCGGTCTGGTCGGCCTGGGCGACGGATATCCCCTTCAGCACCAGGGCCTGCTTGAGTTGGCTGAACTTCATCTGCCAGACCGGATCGTAGGGAGCGCTGTGGCCGGCCAGACTGGTCTGGTAGAACTGCTCCCGCCGCGCCAGGATGGTGGCGGCCATGGCGATACCCACGCTGCCGCCGATGTTGCGCAGCAGGTTGAACATGCCGGTGGCGTTGCCCATCTCCTGGCGGGAGATGGTGGCCAGGGTCACGGTTGTCAGCGGCACGAAGATCATGGCCAGCCCGACTCCCAGCACCACCCGCGGCCAGACGAAATCGCCGTAGGAGGCCAAGAGGTTCAGGCGCTGCATGAAGAACATGGCTGTTGCGCCTATCACCAGGCCAAGGAAGACGATCTTTCTGCCATCCCGCTTCTGCAGCATGAGCCCCACCAGCGGCATGGTGATCAGGGTTGCCACGCCGCCCGGCGCCAGCACCATGCCGGCGTCGGTGGCCGAGTAGCCCATCAGGTTCTGCAGGAAGAGCGGGATCATGGTGATGGAGCTGTAGAGGCAAAAACCGACCACGAACATGATGAAGTTGCCGGCGGAGAAGGAGATGTTCCTGAACAGCCGCAGGTTGATGATCGGATGGTCGTGGGTCAGCTCCACCCAGACCAGGGCGACCAGGGAAACCACCATGATGATGCTGAAGGCGATGATGAAGGATGAGTTGAACCAGTCCTCCTGCTGCCCCTTGTCCAGCACCACCTGCAGGGCGCCCATGCCGGTGGTGAGCAGCACGAGCCCCCAGTAGTCGATCCTCATGGTTTGTGCGCCCCGCTTCAGGTAGGAGGGATCGAAGATGAACAGGCCGCACATCACCAGGGCAATCATGCCGATGGGTAGGTTGATGTAGAAGATCCAGCGCCAGTTCAGGTTGTCGGTGATCCAGCCCCCCAGGGCCGGGCCGACGATGGGGCCGAACATGGCGCCCACCCCGAAGATGGCCATGGCCATGCCGCGCTCCCGGGGGGGGAAGGTCTCCATCAGGATGGCCTGGCTGATGGGGATCAGGGCACCCCCGGCAGCCCCCTGGATGATGCGGAACAGGATCAGGGTTGACAGGGTGGGGGCCGAGCCGCAGAGCAGCGATGCCAGGGTGAACAGGGTGATGCAGGTCATCAGGAAGCGCTTGCGGCCGAAGACGCGCGACAGCCAGCCGGTTATGGGGAGCACCACGGCGTTGCTGACCAGGTAGGAGGTCAGCACCCAGGTGATCTCGTCCGTGCCGGCGTTCAGGCTCCCCTGCATGTGCGGCAGGGCCACGTTGGCCACGGAGGTGTCGATGATCTCCATGATGGTGGGGAGCATGACCGTGATGGTGATCAGCCATTTATTTATCGCTGGTTGTTCAGGGGGCATGGTTCAAGGTTCAACTATCCCGGGTCCTGCGTGTCAGAATGGAAGCAGCTCTTTGAGGATCTCGCCGGTGGAGCGCTCCACCAGCACGGTGGGGACCACGCTCATCCCCACCCGCAGCAGGTGTTCCGGGTCGCTGTTGTTGTCGATGGCGATCTTGACCGGTATGCGCTGCACCACCTTGACGTAGTTGCCGGTGGCGTTCTCCGGCGGCAGCAGGGAAAAAGCCGCGCCGGTGCCGGCCATGATGCTGTTCACCCTGCCGGTGAAGCTCCTGTCGGGATAGGCGTCCACGGTGAACTCCACCTTCTGGCCGGGCCTGATATGGGTCAGCTGACCTTCCTTGTAGTTGGCGATGATCCAGGCGTCCTGCAGCGGCACCAGGGCCATGAGCGGCTGGCCGGCCTGGATGTTGGCTCCCGGCTCCACCGCCTTGCGGGTGATGTAGCCGTCGGTGGGGGCCAGCACCCGGGTATAGGAGAGCCTGAGCCGCGCCTCGTTCAGCAGGGCCTGGCGCTGCCGCACCTTGGCCCTGCTGCCTCCCGGGCCTCCCAGGCCTGCCACGGCCTGTGCCTGTTTGAACCCCTCCCGGGCCTCCTTGAGTTGGGACTGGGCCACCCGTTGGGCGGTTCTGAGGCGGTCCAACTGCTCCCGGGGGATCACCTCACGCCGAAAGAGCGCCTCGCCACGCCGCAGGTCCAGGTCGGCCTGCTCGGCGCGGGCCTTGGCAAGCTCCACCGTGGCGCGTGCCCCCTCGGCCCGCAACTGCTCGCCGCCGGTCTCGTTCTCGGCCACACTCACCCCTGCCACGGCCTGGGCCACCTGCACCCGGTAGTCCTCCTGGTCCAGTTCCACCAGCGCAGCGCCCTTCCTGACATACTGGTTGTCCTCCACCAGCACCCGCTTGACCGTGCCGGCTACCTTGCAGGAAATGGACACGGTCTTGGCTTCGATGAAGGCGTTGTCGGTCTCGATGTGGCTCTTGCCGTGGATCCACCAGGCGAGGCCGAGCACAAGGCAGACCAGGCCGGCCACCAGCAGCATGATCAGGGCGCGGCGCTTCTTTCCCCCGTTTCCGGTGGGGGCGTCGGGCAATGGTTTCGACCCGGCCGCTTCCGGCTCCGCCTGGCTCTGGCCCGGCGTGTGCGTCTCTTCCGTCATGATTCATGTCCCTCCATCGGACAGTACCGTTCTTGTCTACAGTTCTCCCAGGGCGCGCTTCAGGCGGGCGGCCGCCACCTGACGGTCGAACAGGGCCCGAAAATAGTCGGTTCTGGTCTGGGTCAGCAGGGTCTGGGCGTCCAGCACCTCGGTGGCCGTGCCGACCCGCTCCTTGTAGCGCTCGTGGTTGATGCGCAGGTTCTCCTGGCTCTGGCGAATGGCGGTCTCGGCCACGGTGATCCGCTCACCTGCCACCCGCAGGTCGTTGCGGGCCGTGGATATCTCCAGTTGCACCTGTGTCTCGCCCTGGCGCAGCAGGTCCTGGCTCCGGGAGAGGTTCCGCGCCGCCCTGTCCCTGGCCGCGGTTGTGGCGAAACCGTCGAACAGGTTTACCTTGAGTCCCACGCCGGCAGACATGATGGTCTGTTCGCGGTATTTGCTGTTATCCACGTAGTCCAGGGCCAGGCGGGTGTACAGTTCGGGGAGATAGGCGCTCCTGCTCTCCTTGAGTTCGGCCTGGCTGGCATCCACCCCCTTGCGCAGGGCCAGTATCTCGGGGCGCTTGGTCAGGGCAGCGCTGTCTCCGTTGGGGGAGTCGGCCCTGTCGTCGATGCCCGCCTCGCTGCTCAGCTCGCCTCGGAATGAGGGGGCGCTGCCGGTCAGGTAGTTCAGCCGCAGCCAGGTGTTGTCCAGGCTGTTGTTCCGGGAGAGCAGGTTCTGGCGGGCCGATGCCAGGCGCACGTCGGCCTGCAGGATGTCGTTGCGGGTGACCACCCCCTCGTCGAACAGGGCCTGGGCCATGCGGCGGTGCTGCTCCACCTGGGTGATCTCGTCCCGTGCCGCCTCCACCAGCTGTATCCCCTCCAGGATGCCGAAGTAGGCCTCGATAACCTGCAGAGAGACGTCCGTGCGTCGGGCATCGTACCTGCTGCGTATGGCGTCGGCACTGGCGCGGGCCTGGCTGATGCGCGCCTCCCGTTTGCCGAAGTCGTAGATGGTGTAGAGCGCCTCCAGCCCGCCGTGGGCATAGTCGGAATCCTGCAACTCGGCCACGCGTCCCATGATGATCGCGGCCTGGGGATCCTTCTGCATGGTGTAGCCGACCCGGCCATCCAGGCGGGGATAGCGTGCCGACACGGCCTGGCGTACGTTCTGGTCCGCCATGAGCGGTTCCCAGGCCAGCGTGCGCAGTTCGGGGTTGTGCTTTTCCGCTTTTTCGAGGCAATCAGGCAGCGAAAGCGCAGCCCCACGGGCATGGGACGCCAAGATGAATAGGATGACGAGGGCCAGGCTAACAGGTTGGAACTTCATAGAACCTCCGGTCGGCGCGCATCAGCTCCAGCATCCGTTTCATTTCATCGGCTTCCTGCCCGTTCAGGCAGCTGGTGATCCTGGCCCGGGCGCGTTGGGCGCAGTCGGACAACGGCTGTTCCAGCTCTTTCCCTTGTCCGGTCAGGTGGATCATGTGGGCGCGGCGGTCCTGGGGGTGCGGCCTGCGCTCCACCAGGGAGAGCTTTACCAGGCGGTCCACCATGCCGCCGATGGTGGAACGGTCGATCTGCCCCTTTTCGGCCAGTTCGGCCTGGGTCAGGCCGTCTTGCTGCCAGAGGAAGGCCAGCAGGCAGAACTGGGGCGGGGTCAGGTCGTACGGTTCGATCTCCTCCCGCAGGATGGCCCAGGCGCGCTGGTAGGCCTTGGAGAGGAGGAACCCGATGCTGTGTTCGATGTCGTACATGGTGAGGGCGTCCTCGTCAGCGGAATTTTTGTAATTATGCATATAATCAGTATGCTGTCAATGTCTCCGTCAGGCAAAAAGCGTTTACTTCAACGGCTCTTTTGCATATCATGCCTGCCATGGCAGAAGCGGCTCCCGTAACCATACGCCCCATGGAACGTTCCGACCTGGATGCCGTCATGGCCATCGAACAGGCCTCCTTTCCCGTTCCCTGGAAGCGCGAGCATTTCCTGCAGGAGATCCACTCCCATCTCTCCTTTCCCTTTGTAGCCCTCTGCGAAGGCGCCCTTGTGGGCTATGTCTGCCCCATGTCGCTGTTCGAGGAGGCGCAGATCATGGATATCGCCGTTGCGCCGGAAGCGCGGGGGAGGGGGGTGGCTTCCCTGCTCCTGGAGCAGGCCATCGCGCTTTCCCGCCAGAGGGGGGCCGAACGTCTGGTCCTGGAGGTGCGTGCATCCAACCTGGCTGCCATCGGGCTGTACGAGCGTTTCGGCTTCCTGCGCTATGCCGTCAGGAAGGGGTATTACGAGGGGAAAGAGGATGCCCTGCTGATGGAGAAGGAGCTGGTCTGACGTTTTCCCGCTCTCTGCCCGTTTTTGCGCCCGGTACCCCATTTCACCATTTTCAAGGAGTTATGTTCATGCAGTTCACCTCCATGGTTCTCTCCAATGCCGAGGTCTCGCCCGGCTACCACCGCATGCGCCTGACCGCGCCCCCCGAATTCGCTGCTGCCCGGGCGGGGCAGTTCGTCATGGTGCGGGTGGGGGGCGGAACCGATCCGCTGCTGCGGCGCCCCTTCGGCATCTTCGACCTCTCCACCCACACCCCGCTCCACGACGGCGCCGTCAGCCAGCCCTGCTTCGAGATGCTCTACCGGGTGGTGGGCAAGGGGACCGCGCTCTTGGCCAACCTGCACGCCACCGACCGGCTGGATGTCCTTGGCCCCCTGGGAACGGGGTTCGACCTGGGAACTCCGGGCGCGGAGAAGCTGCTGGTGGGGGGCGGGGTCGGTCTGGCTCCGCTCTACCTGCTGGCCCGCAACCTGGTCCAACAGTCGCCGGTGCGCCTGTTCGCCGGCGGCAGGACCAGGGACGACATCCTCTGTATCACCGAATTCGAGCGACTGGGGGTGGAGTGCTACGTGGCCACCGAAGACGGCTCCCTGGGGGAGTGCGGCCTGGTGACCGAGGCCCTGGTCAGCCGCCTGGATCAGCTGGAAGGTGGGGCGGAGCTCTTTGCCTGCGGACCGCATCCCATGCTGAAGGCGGTGGCTGCCATCGCCGCCTATCGCGCTCTACCCTGCCAGGTCTCCCTGGAAGGGTACATGGCCTGCGGCGTGGGGGCCTGCCTGGGGTGCGTTACCCCCGGCCACGGGCATACGGCCGAGACCCCCGATTACCGCTGTGTCTGCAAGGAGGGACCGGTCTTTCCGGCCCATGAGCTGGGATGGGAGGAGTGAGACCATGAAACCTGACATGACCGTCAACCTGGCCGGGCTTGAGTTGCGCAACCCGGTGATGACCGCCTCCGGCACCTTCGGCTATGGCCCGGAATTCGCCGAGTACGTGGACCTGGAGTCGATCGGCGCCTTCGTCACCAAGGGGCTCTCGCTGAAGCCCCGCCCCGGCAATCCCACCCCGCGCATCGTGGAGACGCCGGGCGGCATGCTCAACGCCATCGGCCTGCAGAACGTGGGCATCGAGGCCTTCATAGCCGAAAAGGTCCCCTTCCTGGCCAGGGTGAACACGCCCGCCATCGTCAACTTCTTCGGCAGCACGCCCGAGGAGTACGCCGAACTGGCCGGCCGGCTGGACGAAATCCCCCAGGTGGCCGGACTGGAGGTCAACATCTCCTGCCCCAACGTGAAGCAGGGGGGAATCGTCTTTGGCACCGACCCGGCCTGTGCCGGCCAGGTAGTCGCGGCCTGCCGCAGGGCCACCAAAAAACCGCTGATCGTCAAGCTCTCCCCCAATGTGACAGATGTGGTGGTCATGGCCCAGGCCTGCGCCGATGCAGGCGCCGATGCCCTGTCGCTGATCAATACCCTGACCGGCATGGCCATCGACCTGAAGAGCCGCAAGCCGGTGCTGGCCAACATCACCGGCGGCCTGTCCGGGCCGGCCATCAAGCCGGTGGCGCTGCGCATGGTCTGGCAGGTGAGCCGGGCGGTTCAGGTGCCGCTCATCGGTATCGGCGGGATCATGAGCGCCACGGACGCCCTGGAGTTCATCCTGGCCGGGGCCAGCGCCGTGCAGGTGGGAACGGCCAGCTTCATCACCCCCTCAGCTAGCCAGGAGATCGCTCAAGGGATGGAACGCTGGCTGGAGGAGAATGGTGTGGCCCGGGTCAGCGACCTGATCGGCGCGCTGGAGTGTTGATCCGATGACCCTTCCCAGCGGATAGCTGCATCTGCCGGATACACGTTCATTCAAAACAGGAACTATGACCATGACACCACGAACTCTGCGAATCATGCCGCTCGTCGTCTCTTTCTGCCTCATGGCTGCCCTCGGCCATGCCGGCGACTATGTGGGGGCGGTCAGGGTGGAAAAGAGCCTGGTGACCAGCACGGCCGGCAACGGCCAGCCACACCGCTACCTGCGCAGCGACCGGCCGGAGGTGACCGCCATGACCGTGGTGATCCCTCCCGGCGCCGGGACCGGCTGGCATCTTCACAATGTGCCGGTGTACGCCTATGTGCTGTCGGGTACGCTGGTGGTGGAGTTGGCCGACAATACGGCGATGACCTTCAGGCAGGGAGATTACATCGTGGAGGTGCAGGATGTGCCCCACAACGGCAGGAACGTCGGCAGCGATGATGTGCGTCTGGCGGTCTTCTACACCGGTGAAAAGGGACGCCCCAATGTCACCAGGACGCCGGGACCGGTTTCGGTGCCCGACACGCCTCCGGAGCCGTCCCGTTTGCCGGCATCCCCATGATGCCTGGCGCCTGCTTAAGCTGAGGCAAGGATGGGCGCGCGGTGCGGTCGGGCTCCTGCCGACGCTGATCGGAAGATTGGCAGGGAGCAGGTCAAAGGGGAGTGTGCGCCGTTACTGCCGGGAGGTGTGACTGTCCCCGGCGGGGCTGCTGTAGCTGTGTCCGCGACGACAAAAACAGGGAGTTGGGTGCGATGCCCGACTCCCTGTTTTACCGTGGGTAGTGGGACAACCTCCGCCTTGGGCGGTGAGGAGAACAGGCGTGTCAAAACTGGTCAGTGAGGGCGTATTCACAACAATCATCAAGATGGCCATCCCCATGCTTGCCGGGACGTTTGCCATGAACATGTACAACCTTACCAATGCCTGGTTCGTGGCCAAGCTGGGTACCGAGGCGCTGGCGGCCATCTCCTTCACCTTTCCGGTGGTCATGCTGCTCATGTTCGTGACCCGGGGCTTAAGCGGCGGCGCCTTGACGCTGGTGGCCCACGCCATCGGCGCTAAGGACCGCGCAAAGGCCGCCACCCTCACCACCCATGCCCTGATCCTCGCCGCACTGTTCGGCACCCTGGTCTGCGGCCTGGGGCTTGTCACCGTCTTCCCCCTCTTTTCCCGGTTGGGGGCTTCCGGCCAGGTGCTGGAGATGACCGTGCGCTACATGAACCTGTGGTACCTGGGGGCCGCGGTCATGACGTTGCAGATCGTTGCCGCGGACATCATCATCAGCACCGGCAACACCCGGGCAGTCAGTTGCCTGATGGTGGGCAGCACGCTGGTGAACGTGTTCCTGGACATGGGGTTGATCTTCGGAAAGTTCGGTATGCCTAACATGGGGATCGCCGGCGCTGCCCTGGCGACGATCATCTCCCAGTTGCTGGCCCTGGCGGCGGCACTGTACATCCTGGCCAGCAGGATGGGGCTTGTCGATCTGTCGCATCTGGCGCCGGGGGCGCTGTTCAGTTCCTGGGGCAGGATTCTCACCTTCGGCGTGCCTGGCGCCCTGGGCATGATACTAACCCCCATATCGTCCGCGGTGATCACCCGGCTCGCGGCCGGTTACGGCAATAGCGCGGTGGCGGCCATGGGGGTGGCTTCGCGGATAGAGATGTTCGCCTTCATGATCCCCATGACCGTGGGCATGTCGCTGATTCCCTTTGTGGCCCAGAACTTCGGGGCGGGCAGGATCGACCGGATCAGGACGGCGCGGCACGGGACCATGACCTTCGCCGTCCTGTACGGCGTCTTCATCGGCCTTGTGTTCATACTTTTCGCGCCGGCCATGGCCGGACTCTTCTCCACGGAACAAGCGGTTGTGGATGTGCTCTGCTCCTACATCTACATTACCTGCATGGGCTACGGCATGCTGGAGGTGCATCGCTATGCCGGATTTATCGTCACCGGCGCCCATTACCCCCTGCAGGCATCCCTGCTCAACGTGATCCGGGTGCTGGTTCTGCTGATCCCCCTTTCCCTGGCCGGCAGTTACCTGTTCCAGCTCAGGGGGATCTTCTTCGGCAGGCTGGCCACCGACATGCTGGCCGGGATGACCGGGATCTGGTGGTCAGGCAGGATGCTGTCCAGGAGGAGGTCAGCCTGACGGCTGCTCAGCCGCGAAAGCCCTGCGCCCTGGCCTCAGCTATCAGTGCCTGCCGACTGCCGTTGAACACCACGTCCACATGCTCTTTGGCGGCCTGCCTCACCTGGTTGGCCGCGTACATGTCGATGGAGAGGGCCATCCAGTTGGAGCTTTCCACCGTCGATCCGGGGCGTTTCTGCAGTACCAGATAGCTATAGGCCCTGGCCAGAAGCCTACCCTTGAGCTTGAAATACCACCACACGCCCACCATGAGTGCAGCCGTGAGCAACAACGCGGCTCCTGCCATTGAATCCTCCCCATATTCCCTTTCTCGGACCTGTCAGACGTACATCCCGGCCGGACTATAGCATGTGCCGCCCGCCGCACCTAACAGCTTTTGAGTCTGGCCGGACTGCTGTCCCCGCTCCGTGTGTTTTGGCCATGGTTTCGAAAACAGGAAAGAATCCGGCGCCATCCCCCGGGTTTTCAGGGAGATGGTGAATTTAACGCAACAAAAAGGATAGTTTTTGTGCTATATACGCTGGCATCACATTACCCGCAAGGAGGAAACACCATGGCTAATGGACCTAAATCACAGAAGAACCTTATGGAAGCCTTTGCTGGCGAATCCCAGGCAAACAGAAAATACCTCGCCTTCGCGAAGCAGGCCGATCAGGAAGGCTTCACGCAGGTGGCCAAGCTGTTCCGGGCCGCTGCCGAGGCGGAGACCGTGCATGCACACACCCATCTGCGCGTGGCCGGTGGCATCGCCGATACCCGCAAGAACCTGGAAGAGGCCATTGCCGGCGAAACCCACGAGTTCAAGGAGATGTACCCCCAGATGATCGCCGAGGCGGAACAGGAAGGGTCAGATGCGGCCAAGCGCACCTTCAGTTTTGCCAATACGGTGGAGCAGGTACATGCCGGTCTGTACCAGAAGGCGCTGGACACCCTGGGTGCGGCTGGCGAGGAATTCGACTACTATGTCTGCCCGGTATGCGGCCATACGGTGGAGCGCCAGGCGCCCGAGAAGTGCGAAGTGTGCGGTGCCAAGGGTTCGGTGTTCATCAAGATCGTATAAGTGACGGTAGTGCCGGACCCGATGCGGGATGATGATCGGCGGATCGGGTCGGCAGTTTGGTACAGAAGGGGGGGCAGCCTGGGTTGCCCCCCCTTTTTTTATGTGGGGTGGAGCGATAGGGTAGGTGTCTGGTTCTTTTTGTGGCTCACTGTCAGGCGTCGACCGTGATCTCGCCGCTCAGGTTGTCCACGACCACCGGAGTCTCGAACCAGGTGATCTCCGGCTGGCTACCGTAGCGGCTCTGGATGAACTCCCGCCACTCCCGGTTGTAGAAGCGCTCCCCATCCTCTCGGGAACGCCACAGGTAGATCCCTCCGGCGGTCAGGCCGTCCTCGGACAGCAGGTAGTACTTACGCACCAGCCCCTCCACCGTGCGGTAGCGGGGCGCCGTTGTTGAGAAGGCCTCCCGGGCGCTTTCCCGGTCCAGCGCTCCCGGGAGCATGAACTGCACCATGGCTGTTATCATCCTGTCTCCTCCTCCTATCGTTTTATTCCGCATCGTCCCGCGTGCAGCTCCGTCGCCAGCCACCCCAACCGTTCCTTTATTTCGTTGTATCCATGGTTGGGGGTCAGGCCTGCTTTATTGTGTTGTTTTCCGGGGTTGCTCGTACTTCGTTCATCATCGCCGCGAGTTTTGGGTCGGTACGGGCTTTGCCGGTCATGCGCTTTACGCAGGCGCTAAGCGTGCTGACGTCGCGGTCAAACACGCGCCCCACCTCACTGATGGTTGCGTCGGAAAACTCCGAGACTGCCCAGGCTATCAGGGTGCGGGCTTCGGTAACTTCTCTGCCCTGTTGTCTGGAACCAAGTGCTTTTTCACCAATCCCGCTGATTGATTTCACTATTGCCACAATCTCGCTGATCCCCGGCTTTATCTCCATCCGTAGCCGGGCTTTGTTCAACGCTTCTTCGACAAAGCGGTCTTCGCCCATAAGACGACTGTCAATTTCTCCTTTGTGAAATCGATCATTATGCCCGTTCCGGATTCTATCCCCGATGTAGCGCGAATACTGCTTTACAGCCCTGCTTCGGTTCTGACCGAACATAGCCAGGGTGTCATCGGTCGTCAGCCAGGGTAAGATCTCATTCCCCAGGTAGGCATGGTGGCTGCTCCATGGGTGCGCGCCGGGGTCAGTAACCATGCCGGCGCGCACCGGATTCAGGTGGAGGTACGTGACCAGTTCAAGAAGATACGAATCGGCATCGACCAGGATAGCCTTGTAGCGCCCCTGGAAAAGATGGCCGGTTCTTTTCATCCGCCGATTGATCCAGGAGGTATAGCGGAAGGAGATGTTGTGCATGATGCGGGAAAGCGGGATTTCTCCGGCCTGGATGGCGAGATGGATGTGGTTTGTCATGAGGCAGAAGGCGTGAATGTGATAGCCGTATTTTTCAGTTCCTTCCTGCAAGAGCAGGTAAAAGCGGCATCGGTCGCCATCTTCGAGGAACACTTCCTGTCCGGCGTTCCCTCTCAGAATGACGTGATAGAAGGCGCCGGGATAGTGTATGCGTTGTTTGCGGGCCATGGGGGGAGTATATATAAATTAAGCAACAAAGCAAGCCTGGCCCCCGAGGCTTTCCCCTAACGTACGGTGTCTTTTGGCTGAAAATTAGATGTCTATTTTTTAAATTGTTCAAACAATGCATCGATAGTTTCTTGAGGATTATCTGCATCAGGGTGGAAGTTATTCAACACAGCACTTTTAAGTCTAATTTTGGCTTCGTCATCAAGGCGATTGACCTCGTAAATAAAATCGTAAATACCTACACTCATCGAGGCATATCCCTTGCTGTACCCGTGCAATAAAATAAGAGCAGGAATGGGGTGATTAAGAACAACTTGGGCATAATCTTTCTTTGGTGGAATCTTTTTTTCAAAATATTTCTTTATGCTTGGATTGATACTTGTGTCATAAATGAATAATTCTGGCGGCGTAATGTTTATTACCCCAACTTCTAATTCTGTTGGAAAATATATGGTAACATCATGGATTTGTTGTATTTCTTCAAGCGGCTTAAAAACTATATGATCATTGTCCCGCTCAGTTTTTAAAGCGATTCTTCGTTCAGCGTTAAAGCCATCTAGAGAAAGTTTAAAAGCTTTTCCACTGATAAAATTTGAGTAGATAGATACGCATATTGCAATTACAGAAACTAAAGCTGCAAAAATGCTGATTCCTAGCTGTATTTTTTCATTAGTGGTCATGTATTCACCTCATAGATCAACAATATGATTATAGGTATCCGTATATAGGTGACATGACACCTATATACGTAAACAGTGCCGTATATACGGAATCTGCCGTTCTCCTATATACGTGGTCCATCCCGTTTTCTTGTGGCAAAAGCTGGTAACCGGTATAGATGACTTTTGCTCCGTGTACTTGCCCTGGCCGGTCTGCTCGCATCGTACCCGGCCCGCTGTCTATTCTCTCACGATCCGTTCCACCAGCGTCGTGTTACCCCGAATCGCACCAAAACGGACCCGCCAGACCCGTTCCTCCGGATTCCAGCGCCCCCCGGCGAGTTTCAGTTTCTCGCGAAGCTCCGTTTCTGTGTACGACACGGCAACAGCAACCATGTCTGAGTCATGGCAGCGCGACTTTAACCTGGGCCGTCTGTCGACGATGATCTCGGCGGTCGTCAGGTTGTCTCCTGTTCGCTCGTCATACCGGTAGCGAACACAGACCAGCGCAGCACCAAAGCGTTTCATCAGCCGATGAGTCCCCTTCTGACCCGGCTTCATGTCCGTACGCCTTCATGTCCTTCAGCATGATTTCCTCTGCGTCCGCAAAAAAAGCCGCTCCATCAGCTCTCGTGCTGACAAGGCGGCTCTTTGAACCTGCTCCCATCAATCAATCTCCCCTCCCGGGTGTTGCATGAAAAAGCGCTCACATACTTACACCTGCGCCGGCGGGGGTGTCAAGGAGTAAGGGGGCGAAACGTCCTTTGGTGCGGGGATGGGGGCCGGACGTGGTTTTTGGGGTGTATCGGGGGGGCTATCCCCCCAAGCGGACCAGCAGCCGCTCGCAGGAGCGCAGGAACATGAAGAACAGCTCCGCCTGGGGACGCTGGCTGAAGGAGACGTAGGGGGCGCGGATGTAGGCGGGACGGGCTCCGGCCACCAGCGCCCCCAGGCAGCCGGTGAGCAGCCGGTCGTCAACCATCAGGATTGCCGAAGGGGGAACGCCGGCCATCTGGGCGACCCTCTCCAGGCCGTCGGGAAACGGTTTCTTGCGCACGCCGGCGATGAAGCGCATGGCCGGAAAATGGCGTCCGAACCACTGCCTGCGCTCGTCGGTCGGCTTGTTGGAGAGGATGAAGAGGTTCTCCTCGCCGAAGAGCGTGGCGCAGCGCCCCATCCACTCCACTGCCACGGGGAGCGGAACGGGGCTTCCGTGGGGCGCCAGCACGCCGTCGAAATCCAGGGCCAGCACCCGGATGCCCTCGGCCCTGAGTCTGTGTGGGTCGAGCCTCAGGATGGAACAGTCGGCGGGAGTCTCAGCCAGGATGCGGGCCAGTTCCCGGCGGTGGCGGAAGCCGTGGGTGAAGCCGGCCAGGATATGGGCTGCGGGCAGGGTGGCCATGTTCACCCCTTTGTCATGTTCTTCTGGGCCAGGGAGACCAGGTAGTAGACGATCCCCAGGATCAGCAGGGTTCCGGCAAGGAAGCCCTGGGTGGTCAGGTCGTCGTGGCGCAGGGTGGAGATCAGTATCTCGCGGATTATGGCCACGATGATCACGCCGATGAAGATCAGGATGTTGAACTTGCCCCCCTTCAGATTCTTGATCTCGTTGTCCATCAGCTCGATCATCATCCAGAGGATCAGCAGCTCACCCAGGGCGCTCAGGATCCCTTTCTCTATGTTGCCCTGGAAGATGTGACCGATATCCCAGACGAACAGGCAGACCACCGAGATGGAGAGCCCGGCCAGGGCCAGCACCAGTATCAGGTTGAGCCCGAAGGTAAAGCGTTCCGTGGCGGTGATCAGGTAGGATTCCACCCTGCGGGAGAGGAAGACCTTTTTCATCTCCTCCTCGCGGTAGGAACTGCCCATCACGTCCAGGTTCATGTCCAACATCTTCTCCACCGCCTCGCGCAGCAGGCGGCGCTGCTCCCGGTCGTGGTAGCTGCCGTCGATCAGGTTGAGCAGGAAGTGGCGCACCTGGTTCATGGCGGCGTTGACGAAATGCACGTTGAGGCCCACCCTGACGTGGGCGTGGCCGATGCGGGTCAGGTGGTTCAGGTAGTGGTTGTCGTAGACGCCGGAGAAGAGCGACAGAAACCAGGTGTTGTGCATCTGGCGCAGGTGAACCCGGTTGCATTTGTTGAGGATGGCGGCCGTGTCGGGCAGGCCGTACAGGTAGTCGTAAAACTCCTGGGAGAAACTGTCCAGATGCTCTTGTGCCAGGGGCTGGAGCGACAGGAGCAGCTCGGCATCCCCGTCGGTGAAGCGGTAGTGATCGCGTAGTTCCTGCATGGTTATCATGGCGTCTGCTCCGCTCTGGTGGTGTGTGTCGCTGTGGTCTCGCTGAATTGCAGCTGGTGCAGGCGGTAGTAGACCCCGCGCTGCTCCATCAGCTGCTGGTGGGTGCCCTCTTCCACCGTGCGCCCATGCTGGACGACAACGATACGGTCGGCATCCCGGATAGTTGAGAGGCGGTGGGCGATGATCAGGGAGGTACGTCCCCGCATGAGCCCCCTGATCCCTTCCTGGATCATCCGCTCTGCGGCGGAGTCCACGCTGGCCGTGGCCTCGTCCAGCACCAGAATCTCCGGGTCGAAGGCCAGGGCGCGGGCAAAGGAGATCAGCTGTTTTTCGCCCACGGAAAAGTTGTTGCCCCGCTCCCGCACCTCTTCCCCGTAGCCGGCAGGCAAACGCTCGATGAAGCGGTCAGCCCCCACGCCGGCCGCTGCCTGGCGTACCCGCTGCCTGGCTTGTTCGTCCCCCAGGTGGATGTTGAATTCGATGCTCCCGCTGAACAGGCAGGGGTCCTGCAGGACGATGCCGATGCGGCGGCGCAGTTCGGCCACCTCCAGGGTGCCGATATCCCTGCCGTCGATCAGGATGGCCCCCTGCTGAATCTCGTAAAAGCGGGTCAAAAGGCGGGTGATGGTGGTCTTGCCGCCGCCGCTCTCCCCCACCAGGGCCACCCGCTCCCCGCGCCGCACGGTCAGGCTGAAATCATCCAGCACCTTTTCCCCCTCACGGTAGCTGAAGCAAACGTGGCGCAGTTCGATCAGGGGGGCGCGTTGCTCACGGTGCGCTGTTGCCGGTTCGAGAGGGGCGGTTCGTGGTTCGTGGTTGGGGGGTAGGGGGGCAACCTTTGAACCTCGAACTTCGAGCCTCGAACCCTGAACATCTTCCGTATCCAGCAGGGCGAAGATGCGCTCCAGGGCGGCCATGGCCCCCTGCATGACCGAGTACTTGGCCGACAGGTCGCGGATGGGGCCGAAGAACTTCTGTATGTACTGGAGAAAGGCAACCAGTACGCCGAAGGTCAGGGCGCCGGCCAGGATTCGGCCGCCGCCGTACCAGATGATCAGGGCGCCGGCAACGGAGGAGAGCGCCTCAACGATGGCGTAGAGCGAGGCGTCCCACAGGATGACCGGCATGTTGGCGTCCCGGTAGGAAGCGTTCAGCTCGCTGAAGCGGCGCTGCTCGTCCTTTTGCCGGTTGAACGCCTGGATGATGGCCATGCCGCCGATACTCTCGGCCAGAAAGGCGTTCAGCCTGCCCAGGCGGGCGCGTACCTCGCGGAAGGACTGGCGCATGCGGCGGCGGAAGAGCCAGGTCAGGCAGAGGAGCGGGGGCAGCACCGAAAAGGTCGCCAGTGACAGCCTCGGATCCATCCAGAGCATGACCGAGACGATGCCGATCAACAGCAGTATGTCTCCCACGATGGTGATCAGCCCCGAGGCGAACATCTCCCCCAGCACCTCCACATCGCTGGTCAGGCGGGTGACCGCGCTTCCCACCGGGGTGCGGTCGAACCAGGAGACCGGCAGCCCCGTGACGTGCCGAAAGAGCTCCGCCCGCATGTCTGACATGACCCGTTGTCCCACGGACTGCAACAGATAGACCTGCAGGTAGGCGAACAGCGCCTCCCCCATGAGGAACGCCAGGAACAGGAGGGCGATCTCTTCCAGCCCTGCCAGGCGCCCGGTGGTGATATGGTTGTCGATGGCCTGCTTGATGAGCCAGGGTTGGGCCAGGCGACAGGCAGCCACCAGCGGCAGCGTCACCAGCACGACGGCGATCGTGCGGGAGTAGGGCCTCACATACTGGCCGAAGCGCATCAGAATGCGGGTGTCGTAGGCCTTGCCGGTGATCTCTTCAGCGTATATGCCGCCGTGGTGCATTCATGCTCCCTGGGTTTGTGGTCCTGCCGTGGAAGGCGCGACTGTAGCTGATTTTGCGGAGGAGCGCAACGCCATCGCGCGGCATTATATGGTGTAATGCGATAATTAGGACGCTAATTGTCCTGATGTATATCCTGTCTTGCCCGGCAGGCGCAAGGGGAAAGAGAGGGGGACCGCCGCCGGTGCGTCATGGCGGGTCAGCTCATGTCCAGCGGATCGATATCCATGGACTCCCGAATGGTGGAGGATTCCCGCTGGTCGCGCCAGGCGAAGATCAGCCGGCGCAGTTCGGAGCGGGAGGCGGATTTGATCAGGATACGGCGCCGGAAACGGCCGCGCAGGCGGTACAGCGGCGCCGGCGCGGGCCCCAGGAGTTCGGTGCGCAGCTTCTGCTCCCGTTTGATGTTCAGCAGCAGACGGGCGGCAGCCTCGGCGCGCTGTTCCACCGCCTGCTCGCAGGTGCCTGACAGGGCCAGGGATGCCAGGAAGGAGAAGGGGGGGTAGCCCGCCTCCCGCCTGAACTCCAGCTCCTGGCGGTAGAAGCCGGCGCTGTCGTGGTCCATGGCGCACTGGATGGCGTAATGCCCCGGGTCCAGGGCCTGCAGGATCACCCGGCCGGGCGTGTCCCCGCGGCCGGCACGGCCGAATACCTGGCAGAGCAGCTGGAAGGTGCGTTCGGAACTCCTGAAGTCGGGCATGTGCAGGCTGGCCTCGGCGTTGATCACCCCCACCAGGGTCACGCTGGGGAAGTCATGCCCCTTGGTGATCATCTGGGTGCCGATCAGGATGTCGGCGCTTCCGTCGTTCATGCGTCTCAGCAGCCGGTCGTGGCTCCCCCTGCCGGAGGTGGTGTCGCTGTCCATGCGCAGGATGCGGGCGTGCGGCAGCAGTTCACGCAACTCGTGCTCCACCCGTTCGGTGCCGGCACCCAGTTCCTTCAATTCCGGGCAGCCGCAGCCGGGGCAGATGCCAGGGGCCGGGATGGCAAAGTCGCAGTAGTGGCAGACGCTCTGGCCGCGGCTGCGGTGAAAGGTGAGGGTGACGGAGCAGTTGGGGCAGGTCAGGGGCTGGCCGCACTCGCTGCAGACCAGGAAGGTGGCGAAGCCGCGGCGGTTGAGGAAGATGATGGCCTGTTCCCCGCTGGCCAGGGTCTCTTCCAGAGCCTGGAGCAGGCGGGCGGAGATGGTCCCCTTGACCCCCTGCATGGCTACGGTTTCCACCGTCGGCATGGGGATGCCCCGCACCCGTTCCGGCAGGGTGAGCAGTCCCAGCCTTCCCTGTTCCACTGCGTACAGGGAGGTGATCAGCGGGGTGGCTGATCCCAGCAGCACCAGCGCCCCCTCCATGCGCCCCCTGACCAGGGCCAGGTCGCGGGCGTTGTAGCGCAGGCCGTCGCTCTGCTTGAAGGAGGAGTCGTGCTCCTCGTCCACCACGATGATGCCGATCCGCTCCAGCGGGGCGAATATGGCCGAACGGGCGCCGATGACGATGCGGACCAGGCCGCGCCGGATGCGGCGCCATTCGTCGTAGCGCTCGCCATCGGACAGCCCGCTGTGCAGGATGGCTATGCCGTCACCGAAGCGGGCCCGGAAGCGGCGCACCAGCTGGGGGGTCAGGGAAATCTCCGGCACCAGGGTCAGGGCGCTCATCCCCAGCTCCAGGGTATGGCTGATGGCCTGCAGGTAGACCTCGGTCTTGCCGCTGCCGGTGACGCCGTGCAGCAGAAAGGGGGAGAATTCCCGGCAGTCCAGGTGGCTCAGCAGGCTGTCCAGGGCAGTCTGCTGGTGCTGGTTGAGCTGGCGCGGCCTGTCCGGCTGGACGGTCTCGTCCCGGAAGGGGTCGCGGAACAGCTCCCGCTCCTCCCGACGCACAAGCCCCAACTCCATCAGCCGCTTCAGCTGGGGCGAGCAGGAGCCGAAGCGTTTGCGCAGCTCCGTTGCCGTGAGCTCCCCCTCCGTGCTGAGCAGCTCCAGCAGTTGGGCTGCCTTGGCGCCCAGGGCGCGGTCCGGCATGGCGCCATCCGCGGGCAGGTACAGCGCCTCGCGCCTGATCCTGCTCCCTCCCGCCACGGCCTGGTCAGAACCCTTTGCGCTCCTCGGGTTGATGCCGGCGGGGAGCGCCGTCTTGATCACCTCCCCCAGGGGGGACAGGTAGTAGCAGGCCACCCAGCGGAAGAACTCCAGTTCCCCATCGGTCCAGAGCGGATCACTGTCCAGGACATCGATGATCTCTTTCAGTCTGGTGCTGTCTTCCCCCTGGGCGAAGGCCAGCAGATAGCCGGTGAGTTTGCGGCTGCCGAAGGGGACCAGCACCCGCTTCCCCGGCTGCGCCTGCTCAAGCAGCGACGGGGGAACCAGGTAGTGGAAGCTCTTGTCCAGGGGGAGCGGAATGGCTACTTCGACGATGGTGGGGGGAGTTTGATGCATAGCCATGAGTGATAGCAGAGAAGGGGAGGGGAAGTAAAGGGGGAGCTCCCCCTTTACCGCCTCTTAGTGATCAACCGTTGCACCTCGCCGGCCAGGGAGTGGAAGGAGAACGGCTTGACCACCGATCCGTTGAAGCCGTGCTGTTGGTAGTTGGCAATCACCGGGTCGTTGGAATAGCCGCTGGAGACGATCAGGACGGCGTTCGGGTCCACAGCGCGGATAAGCCTTGCCGCCTCCTTCCCCCCCATGCCGCCGGGAATGGTCAGGTCCATGATGATCGCATCGAACGGTCTGCTTTTCTCTTTCGCCTCCTGGAAGCGCTGCAGTGCCTCTCTTCCGTCGGAGCACGACTCCACGCAGTAACCGGCGCACTGGAGGATCTCCCGTGATACCTCCCGGATGATCTCTTCGTCGTCCATGACCAGGATTCTTCCGCTTCCACACAGGTCGTTCCCTGGTCCAACCATCCTGTCAGCGGCACGTACCTGGGGCTGAGCCGGAAGGCGGAGGGTGAACGTCGTTCCAACCCCTACCCGGGAGGACACTTCGATCGCCCCGCCATGGCGTCTGATTATGGCATAGGCCGAAGCAAGCCCCAGGCCGCTCCCCCTTCGTTTGGTGGTGAAGTAGGGGTCGAATATCCTGGGCAGATTTTCCGGCGGGATGCCGCAGCCGTGGTCCTGGACGGTTATTCTCAGGTAATCCCCCGGTGCCAGGTTGAACGCATTCCCCTCGTGAAGCGCTTCGTTCATCGCGCTGATGATGATTACCCCGCCACCCGGCATGGAGTGCGTGGCGTTGATGATCAGGTTGTTCAGCACCTGACTGATCTGTCCGGCATCGACGTCGATGCACGAGAGACCTTCCGCCATCCGGATGTCACCCTTCACGTTGGTGCCGCGCAGCACGAAGGTGGCGCTTTCCCGGATCAGGGGGGCGGGATCGATGACCTTCCTGACCGGTTCTCCGCCGCGGGCGAAGGTGAGCAGCTGCCGGGTCAGCCCGGTGGCCCGGATGGTCGCTTTTTCGCAGCTTTTGAGGCGGCCGGCGAGAGGGTCGTCGGGGTCGAGTCTTGAGCAGACCAGCGAGATGTTTCCCAGGATACCGGAAAGGATGTTGTTGAAATCATGGGCGATGCCTCCTGCCAGAAGCCCCAGGGATTCCAGTTTCTGGCTTCGTACCCGCTCGTCCTGAATCTTCATTCGCTCGCTGATATCGCGGGCTATGGCCAGCACCGCGTCTTTGCCCCGGTAGGTGTGGTGCACGGAGACCATCTCCACCGGCACGGTGGAGCCGTCCAGTCGGACCATCAGCTCCTCGATGGGAGGGTTGTCCCGACGTTCAAGTGCCCTGGCTATTCGCTGCCCGACCATTTCCCGCTGGTCGGGATGGATAAAATCCAGCGGTTTCCTGCCGTAGATCTCTTCCGGGGTTTTCGCTCCCAGCAGCCTGGCGGCGGCCTGGTTCATGAAAACGAATCTGTTGCCGCTGTGGATGAAGATCGCGTCGGGAGAAAGCTCCACCAGCCTGCGGTAGCGTTCCTCGCTCTCCCTGAGGTTTTGCTCGATCTTTTTCCGCTCGGTGACATCCCAGTTGCATCCCACGGTACCGACGACCTGGCCGTCGATGGAGACCGGGGAAATATAGACCTCGAACCAGCGGTTTTCACCGTTTACCGGAAGCTCTTCCTCGTCGTGTTTTGGTCTGCCGCTCGTCAGTACCCTGCGGTCCTCTGCCGTGTTTTGGTCGGCAAGAGCCGAGGGGGCGACATCATGGATGGTTTTATCCACCAGTTCCCGGGGGGACGCTAGCCCCAGAAAGGTGGCCAGCTGTCTGTTGACCGCCAGGAAGCGTCCCTCTCTGTCCTTGATCCAGGCGGCAGAGGGAAAGTTGTCCAGGAGCGCACGCTGGTAGTATTCCCGCAGTCTCAGCTCCTCCTGGAGTCTGGCCTGCTCGGTGGTGTCGGTCCAGAACGACAGCAGATAGCGGCACCCCCGAATCTGGACCGTTCTCACGCTGATGTGCATGTTGCGCAGCGAGCCGTTGCGGTGGCGGTGGATGGTCTCGAAGACGCCATAACTCCGTGAGACGATCTCGTTGATATGGCTCCGGTGCCACTCCTTGTCGTATTCTGGGTTGATATCGGCTACGGACAGTCGGGCGAATTCCTCCCGGCTGTAGCCGAGCCCTGCGCAGGCCGTGTCGTTGAACTCCCTGAATTCAAGCGTCTCCGCGTCCACCAGGACCACACCGTCGGGCGCCTGATTGAATATAACGCTGTACAGCTCCTCCTGCTCCTTTAAGGCCTGCTCGGCCCGCTTGCGCTCGGTAATGTCACGTGCGAAACTGAACAGGAACTCTTCTCCCTGATATTCCAAGTGGGTTGAGGTTATTTCCACAGGAAAGATGACACCATCCCTGTTCCGGTGAACCGCTTCAAAGGTCATGCAATGCCGTTGTTGTCTTTTTTTTAGATGGTTGGGAAGGTCTTCCCTCCTGAACTGCGGGTCGAAGTCGAACACCGACATCCGGCAGAGCTCTTCCCGGGAATACCCCAGACTCTCGCAGGCATGCCTGTTGGCATAGAGCACGTTCATGTCCTGATCGAGTCTGAAAATACCCATGGGCGCCTGATCCAGGCAGTATCGGGCAAGATAAAGTTCCTCCTCCGCCCGCCTCTGTCGTGTAATGTCCACATGGGTACCCACCAGGCGGGTTCCCCTGCCGTCATCGTCACGAGCCAGGAGGCCGCGCGACAGGACGCAGATGTAGTGGCCGTCCCGGTGTCTCATGCGGAACTCGGCTTCAAACGTGTCGCTCCGCCCCTCCACGTAGTCCTTTATCAGTGTCAGGGTGGCCTGCAGGTCGGCGGGATGCGTCAGGTTGGACCAGCTGTCGAGATGGTTCTCCAGCTCATGCTCAGCGTAGCCGAGCATCTCCTTCCAGCGGGGAGAGAAGTATACCTCGTCGTTGAGCAGGTTCCAGTCCCAGATGCCGTCATTTGCGCCCAGCATGGCCAGCTGGAAGCGCTCCTCACTGGATTGCAGCAGCATCCTGGTTTGCCTGCTCTCGGAGATGTCGATCATGACCCCCTGCAGGCGGATGGAGCCGCCTTCGGTGGGGAGCGGAGTGACAATGGTGCGGAACCAGACTGTTCTCCCGTCCGCCGCGGCCATGCGGTGTTCGAATTCCCGGTTTTCCCCCTTCTCAGCCGCCTCCCTGAGCTGGATGGCGCATTGCTCCGCGTCATCGGTTGGGATGTGGGCCTGCCAGAAATCCTGTTCTTCGACCCACTGCCGGCACGGATAGCCCAGGATGGATTCCGCCTCCTGGTCAACATGGGAGAAACGCAGGGTGAGTGGATCGCACTCCCAGACTATGCCCTTGATTGAATGCAGAAGCGCGTCAGAGAGTTTGTCATCCATGTGCGGGATGTAACCTGGTGGCTGTTTCCTCATTGAAACCTCATGCGTGTGGCGTTGGGAGGCAGGTTTTCGCCGTGCGCTACCCGGCTGTCTGGCGCCTGACTCCGCACGCGTTTTTCAGAAGGACATATATCAGGGGGTACTCCCCGGGACGATCTGCGGTGGGGAGCGGAAATATGTGTGACGTATAGCAGTCAGGGAAGGAAGAATTCAAGCTGTTCTGTCGTTTGCTGCTCGGGGGGGGGCTGCGGTTGGTCTGTTTTATGGCGAATTCAGGCGCTACCAGCAGCGTGTGGGCGGTTCGGATCTGCCCATCAGTCTGATCACCCCATCCAGGACTCTGAACATGTCGCCCCGCTCGCTGGTCCAGGAATCCCCCTCCTCCAGCGGCACAGGAACCTCCCGTTTGCCCAGGTAGACCTCTTCGTTGTCGATGAAGGTGAACCATTCCAGGCTGCCGGTCATCCAGAGTTTGCTCTTCAGGGCCATGTCAGGAGAGGCGCGCCCTGAAGTCGCCATAGGCGAAGCTGCGCACGACCCTGAGCTCGCCGGTTTCCGGCTCATAGGTGCAGATGGCCGGGTGCTGGATGCCGTTGAAGGTGGTGGTCTTGACCATGGTGTAGTGGGCCATGTCCAGGAAAGCCAGGCGATCTCCCGGTTGCAGCGGCTGTTCAAAGGACCAGTCGCCGATCACGTCGCCGGCAAGGCATGAGGGACCGGCCAGGCGGTAGCTGTGCGCCTTTTCGCCAGGATCAAAGCCGTTTTTGATGTCCGGGCGGTAGGGCATCTCCAGGATGTCCGGCATGTGGCAGGTGGCTGACAGGTCAAGTATGGCGATATCCATGGCGTTATGCACCAGGTCCAGCACCTCGCCCACCAGGATGCCGGTGCCGATGGCGATGGCTTCCCCCGGCTCCAGGTAGACCTCAAGGTCGTACTTCTCCCGGAAGTAGCTGACCAGCTCCACCAGGCCGTCGATGTTATACCCCTCCCGGGTGATGTGGTGTCCTCCCCCCAGGTTGAGCCACTTCATGCGCGGCAGGAAGCGGCCGAACTTCTCCTCGAAGGCGTGTGCCGTGCGCTCCAAAGGCTCGAAGAGCTGCTCGCAGAGGGTGTGGAAGTGCAGCCCCTCCACGCCGTTCAGGGCGCGCTCCTCACCAACCTCCCCGATCCTTCGCTCAAATTCCGCCAGGGGGATGCCCAGGCGCGAGCAGGGGGCGCAGGGGTCATAGATGGCGGTGTGCCCCTCGGAGTGTTCCGGGTTGACCCGTAGTCCGATGGAAACCGTTCCGCGCTTCGCTTCCCAGAGCGGGCGGAAGCGCTCCAGCTGGCCAAGGGAGTTGAAGACCAGGTGGTTGGAGATATCCAAGAGCTCCACCACGTCGCGCTCCTTGAAGGCGGCGGCGAAGGAGTGCACCTCTCCGCCGAGTTCCTCCCGTCCCAGGCGCGCCTCCCAGGGGGAGCTGGCGCAGACGCCGGCCAGGGTGCGGCTGATCAGGGGGAAGGTGCTCCACATGGAGAAGGCCTTCAGCGCCATGAGTATCCTGGCGCCGCTCCGTTTCTGCACGTTGTCCAGGATGGCCAGGTTGTGGCGCAGTCGTCCCAGGTCCACCACATAGGCGGGGGAAGGGGCCAGTTCAAGGATTCTGTCGATGTCGATACCGGTCATGTGCTGAGCTGCCCCTTACTTGTCGTGCCCTTTGCCGTGTCCCTTGCCTTTGCCCTTGCCAGGGGAGGCCTGGCCGCCGTCGGGGTAACCGCTCAAGGAGAGGTTGCCGCTCTTCAGGGCGTGGAAATCGGCCGAGCCGGGCTTGATGCCCAGTTCCTTGGCGATCACTCCCCAACCCCTGCCCTTACCGGATTTGTAGCTGCGCAGCACCCGCTCCGGCGGCTGGCCGGACATCTGACCCAGCTGGAAAACCATGAAGGCATCGGCAGGTTGGCGGACCGAGCCGATGACCGCCTGAACCTGCGGGATCGGTACCCCGAACTGGGTACTGACCCTGGCGGAGAAACCGGGCAGGTCGGCCCGGGCCTGGACATTCACGCTGGCCAGGAAGTCCTCCAGGCCGCCGGCAAACGCTCCCAGGGGAGAGAGGGCGAGCAGGGTCAGGCAGATGCAGACCAGGCGCTTCATGCTGGTACTCCTTCTTACGATTGCAGAGCGGATCAACCAGGGGACGGCAGGTGTGAACCGCCAAATCTGGTCTGATGGTTACAGCTCGGGCCAGTCGCCGCCATCCACCACCACGGTGGGCAGCCCCATGGGCCCCAGTTCATCCAGGAACAGTTCGGGATCGAACTGCTCCATGTTGAAGACGCCGGTGCCGCGCCATTTGTTGGTCAGCATCATGATCGCCCCCACCACCGCCGGTACGCCGGTGGTATAGCTGATGGCCTGGGAACTGACCTCCCGGTAGCACTCCTGGTGGTCGCAGATGTTGTAGATGTAGACCTGCCTGCGCTTGCCGTCCTTTAGCCCACGGGCGATGACGCCGATGCAGGTCTTTCCCTTGGTCAGGGGACCCAGGGAGCCGGGGTCGGGGAGGAGCGCCTTCAGAAACTGGATCGGCACGATCTTCTGCCCCTGGAACTCCACCTCGTCGATGCGGGTCATGCCCACGTTCTGCAGCACCTCCAGGTGCTTCAGGTAGTTGTCGGAAAAGGTCATCCAGAACTGGGCCTTTTTGATGCTGGGGATATGTTTGACCAGCGACTCCATCTCCTCATGGTACATGCGGTAGATGTTCATGGGGCCGATCCCCTCGGGGAACTGGAAGGAGCGCTTGGTGGCCAGGGCGCCGGACTCCACCCACTTGCCGTTCTCCCAGTGGCGGCAGATGGCGGTCACCTCGCGGATGTTGATCTCCGGGTTGAAGTTGGTGGCGAAGGGCTGGCCGTGGGAGCCTGCGTTGGCGTCGATGATGTCGATCTCCAGAACCTCGTCCAGATACTTCTTGGCGGCCAGGGCGGTGTAGACGTTGGTCACCCCCGGGTCGAAGCCGGAGCCCAGAAGCGCCATCAGGCCGGCGTTTTTGAAGCGCTCCTGGTAGGCCCACTGCCAGGAGTACTCGAACTTGGCCGTGTCGGGGGGCTCGTAGTTGGCGGTGTCCAGGTAGTCCACGCCTGTCTCCAGGCAGGCATCCATGATGGTCAGGTCCTGGTAGGGGAGGGCGACATTGATGACCAGTTTTGGCTGGACCTGTCTGATCAGGGCCGTCAGTTCCGGGACATTGTCGGCGTCAACCCGGGCGGTGTTGATGCTGTTGCCGAGCTGGGCCGCGATGGCGTCGCACTTGCTCTTGGTCCGCGAGGCCAGGGTGATCTCGCTGAAGATGTCCCGCCGCTGGGCACATTTGTGGGTGACGACTCCGCCGACTCCGCCTGCTCCGATAATCAGTACCTTGCTCATATAATTCAGTTCCTCCTGCTGTTCTGGTTCAAGGTTGAAAGTTCAAGGTTCAAGGTTCGGAAGATGCCGGGTTCGATCCGCTTTGATCCGCTGCATCCGCCTTTTCCGCGTTCTGATGGTGTCCCTGTTTCCGGTTCTGGCGGCTCGCGCGGTCACTATAGATAATCTCACCGGAGTTCAAAATGCAAGGGCCGTAACGGAATCGTAACGGATGCTATTCCCCCAGGTAGGTGTAAGCCTGGATGGTCTTGTCCAGAAGTTCCAGGAAGTGGCTGCTCTCCTCGATGGAGATCTTCTTGGAGGCGACCCCGTTCTCCAGGTTGTCGCGCACTTTTTTCAGTATCTCGTTGCCGTCGTACTGGACGTATTTGAGGGACTGCTGGATGGCGTCGCCGCTGATGACCGTGTCGATGCGGTAGTTGGTCCTCTTGTTGAAGGTTATGTGCACGGCATTGGTGTCACCGAACAGGTTGTGCAGGTCCCCCAGTATCTCTTGGTAGGCGCCGATCAGGAAGAAGCCGATGTAGTACTCCTCGTTCTTTCTGATCTTGTGCAGCGGCAGGTACTTGGTTCTTCCGTTCTCGCCCACGAAGCTGGTGATCTCGCCGTCGGAATCGCAGGTGATGTCGGCGATGGAGGCGATCACGTCCGGCTTTTCCCCCAGCCGCTGGATCGGCATGATCGGGAAGAGCTGGTCGATGGCCCAGGAGTCCGGTATGGACTGGAACAGGGAGAAGTTGGCGAAATAGGTCTGGCGCATGCTCAGCTTGAAGTTCTGCAACTCCTCGGGGACCGGCTTCATCTTTTCAACCAGGTTGTTGATCTTCTTGATTATTCTGGTGTACAGCCATTCCGCCATGGCCCGGTCGTTCAGGTTCAGGTAGCCCAGGTTGAACAGGCTGACCGCCTCCTGGATCAGCTGGAGGGTGTCGTGGTAATCCTCGCGCAGGGAATGGCGGTCGATGCTCTTGTAGATGTCCACCAGCTTCCTGACCGTGGGTGAGAGGGGCTCCGCCTGGGTCAGGATGGATTCGAAGTCGGGCATCTGGTTCTGGGTGTTGGTGTTGAGGATGTTGGTGACCATTACCGAGTAGTGGGCAACGGTGGCCCGGCCCGATTCGGAGATGATGTTGGGGCAGTCCACCCCCGCCTCGTCGCAGATGTTCTTGATCTGGTAGATGACGTCGTTGGCGTACTCTTCCACCGAGTAGTTGACGCTGGAGAAGTAGCTGGACTTGGATCCGTCGTAGTCCACCCCCAGGCCGCCGCCGATGTCGATGTACTCCAGGTTGACCCCCAGCTTCTTCATCTCCACGTAGATGCGGGCCCCCTCGATCAGCGCGTTCTTGATCTTGTCGATCTTGGTGACCTGGCTGCCGATGTGGGAGTGCAGCAGCTTGACGCTGTCGATCAGGTTGTGCTGCTTGAGCAGGTCGATGGCGGTGATGATCTCGGAGATGCGCAGGCCGAACTTGGCGTCCTCGCCGCCGGAGGTGGCCCACTTGCCGGTCCCCTTGGAGGAAAGTTTGACCCTGATGCCCAGCTTGGGGGTGATGCCGGTCTTCTTCGAAAGCTCGATGACCTTCTCCAGTTCGAACAGCTTCTCGATCACGATGGTGATATTGTAACCGATCTTGGTGGCGTACAGGACTGTCTCGATGAACTCGGTATCCTTGTAGCCGTTGCAGATGATCGGCAGGCTGTTGTTGGTGGATATGGAAATTGCAGCCACAAGCTCAGGCTTGGAACCCACCTCCAGGCCGATGTTGTACTTCTTGCCGAAGTTGGCGATGGCCTCCACGACCTGGCGCTGCTGGTTGACCTTGATGGGGTAGAAGGTCTGGTACTGGGCCGGGTAGTTGTTTGCCTGGATGGCATTCCTGAAGACCCGGTTGATGGATGCGATGCGCCCCTCCAGGATGTTCATGAACCTGAGCAGGATGGGGGGCTTTATCTTACGCTTGATCAGGTCGTCCACCAGGGATGCCAGTTCGATGGAATACTTTGAATTGGGGGAAGGGTGGACGCAGATATTGCCCTTCTTGTTGATGGAGAAGAGATCACCGCCCCAGTTGTTGAGATTGTAAATTTTTGCGGAATCGTTGATTGACCAGCGCTCCATAGGCTGTTTCCTCGTCTGGATAGTGGTAATGATACAATAGAATGCCAAAATAGAAACCGCAGCCCATGGCGATTCGCACGGCAATCAGCGGGATCGGAGCGCCGTCGCCGGAAAACGGGGATAATCGACGCTCCATCTGAACCTTTGCATCCGAAAAGGATGGAATATCCTGTATGGGCGGTCGTATGTCAACCGATTTTTAACGTTGTGGCAATGTGGCGCTCCGTCAACCTTGACAACGGCTGTTGGAATGGTTACATCATTCAAACCGATACGGGAACAGAAGATCTACCACTTCTTCATGAACGGATATCTGCCATGACACGTTTTTCAGGCAAGAAACCGTACCATCTGGAGTTTTACAGCCGTCAGGTTGGCGAAATCAAAAACCTGCTGCATGTCCTTGAGTTGAAGGATGGCTTCGATGAGTCCGAGAACCGGCCGCGCATGGATATGTACGAGACCGGTGATGGAGTCGTACTGGAGTTCGATCTGCCCGGCTTCCGCGTGGAGGATATCTGCCTCAAGGTCTGCGGCATCACGCTGCTTCTGGAGGCGCACAAGCCGCGTGAGCAGATCGAGGGGAGTTTTATCTGCATGGAGCGTGCGTACGGAGATTTCCGCTCTGCCGTGCAGATACCCGGAGACAGCAATCCCTGCTCCATTACCGCCGAATACCGCTTGGGCGTGCTGCGGGTGACGTGCCCAAAGAGTGATGGCCTGCAGGTACCCATAAAGGAGATTACACCTTGAGTGAAACCGAAAAAGACATTGAAAAGCAGGATGCGGAAGAGCTGAAAATACCCGATGAATTACCGCTCTTGCCGGTACGGGACGTGGTGGTCTACCCGTTCATGATCATTCCGCTTTTCGTTGGGCGCGAGATGTCTGTCAAAGCCGTGGACAGCGCCTTGGCGGGAGACCGCATGATCCTTTTGGCTACCCAGTTTGAAATCAGCGAGGAGGATCCGCCACCGGACAAGATTTACGGCGTCGGCACGGTGGCCATGATCATGCGTATGCTCAAACTGCCCGACGGCCGGATCAAGATCCTGGTCCAGGGGTTGGCCAAGGCGCGCATCACCGAATTTACCTCGGAGAAGCCGTTCTACACGGTGCGCGTCGAACGCTTGAACGATACACCGCTGCTGGATGCGACCCTGGAGACCGAGGCCCTGGTGCGCACCGTGCGGGAGCAACTGGCCAAGGTCGTGGAACTGGGCAAGCAGGTCTCCCCCGAGGTGATCGTCATACTGGAGAATATCCAGGATCCGGGGAGCATGGCCGACCTGATCGCCAGCAACATGGGGCTCAAGGTTGCCGATGCCCAGCAGCTCCTGGAGACGGTGGATCCCATAACCCGCCTGACCAAGATCAACGAACTGCTCAACCGCGAGGTGGAGCTCTTAAGCGTGCAGGCTAAGATCCAGAGCGCGGCCCGTGAGGAGATGGGCAAGAACCAGCGCGAATACTACCTGCGCGAGCAGATGCGGGCCATTCAGCAGGAGCTGGGGGACGGCGAGGGGAAGGAGGATCTGGTCGAGATCCGCAAGGCCATCGAGTCCGCCAGAATGCCGGAGAGCGTGCAGAAGGAGGCGCTGAAACAGCTGGGCCGCCTGGAGAACATGCACCCCGATGCCGGCGAGGCCGGCATCATCCGCACCTACCTGGACTGGCTGGTGGAGATCCCCTGGAGCAAGTCCAGCCGCGACAGCCTGGACATCAGCCGTGCCGAGAAGATCCTGAACGAAGACCACTTCTATCTGGACAAGATCAAGGAGCGCATCCTGGAGTTCCTCTCCGTGCGCAAGCTGAAGAAGAAGATGAAAGGGCCGATCCTCTGCTTCGTCGGCCCTCCCGGCGTGGGCAAGACCTCCCTGGGTAAGTCCATCGCCCGGGCCATGAACCGCAAGTTCGTGCGCATCTCCCTGGGGGGGGTGCGTGACGAGGCCGAGATCCGCGGCCATCGCCGCACCTACATCGGCGCGCTTCCCGGGCGTATCATCCAGGGGATGAAGCAGGCCGGCACCAACAATCCGGTCTTCATGCTGGACGAGCTGGACAAGCTGGGCTACGACTACAAGGGGGATCCCTCCTCGGCGCTCCTGGAGGTGCTGGACCCGGAGCAGAACCACTCCTTCTCCGACCACTACATCAACCAGCCCTACAACCTGTCCAACGTGATGTTCATCGCCACTGCCAACCAGATCGACCCGGTGCCCTCGGCCCTGCGCGACCGCATGGAGGTGATCACCCTCTCGGGCTACACCGAGGAGGAGAAGCTGGAGATCTCCCGACGTTTCCTGGTGCCGCGCCAGATGAAGGAGAACGGCCTGAAGGAGAAGAACATCGCCTTTGACGACGAGGCCATTGCCGAGATCATCGCCAAATATACCCGCGAGGCCGGGCTGCGCAACCTGGAGCGGGAGATCGGCACGGTCTGCCGCAAGGTGGCCCGCAAGGTGGCCGAGGGGCAGAAACGCATTATCCGGGTGACTGGCAAGAACCTCCATACCTTTCTGGGCGCGCCCAAGTTCATGCGGGAAGAGGACCTGGACAGAAACGAGATCGGCGTGGTCAACGGCCTGGCCTGGACCCCGGTGGGGGGCGAAATCCTGCACATCGAGGCGTCACAGATGCAGGGCAAGGCCGGCCTGACCCTCACCGGTCAGCTGGGGGACGTGATGAAGGAATCGGCCCAGGCCGCCCATTCCTACATCCGTGCCCATGCCGAGGAACTGAGCATCAAGCCGGAGTTTTTCCAGGAGCATGAGATCCACGTGCATGTTCCGGCCGGCGCCATCCCCAAGGACGGCCCTTCCGCCGGAGTCGCCATGACAACGGCCCTGGTCTCGGTCATAACCCGCATTCCGGTCAGGAAAGACGTGGCCATGACCGGCGAGATCACCCTGCGGGGCAAGGTTCTGCCCATCGGCGGGTTGAAGGAGAAAATCCTGGCCGCCGTACGCTCGGAAATGAAAACGGTGATCATACCGGCCCAGAACAAGAAGGATCTGGAGGACGTCCCGGCCGAGATCCTCAAGAAGGTCAAGATCGTGCCGGTGACCAAGATCGACGAGGTGCTCAAACTGGCGCTGGAGAAGTATCCGCCTCCCCTGGCGGCCACTCCGGCGGGGAGTGCCCCCAAAAAGCGGAAGACCAGAGGCGCTGCAGCGGCGCCGGATGCGCCTGATCAGGGACTCCCGGCCAGCGCCAAGGGGTAGTCTGCTTCTGAAACGCTAACCGGAGAGGGGGATATGATGCCGTCCATGGCATCCTATCCCCCTCCTTTTTGGAGGGATGGTCAATGGATCTGCGCGATAGCGGAATAACCCTGGCAGAGCTCAACCAGAGTTCCCGAAACACCCTGGCCGAACATTTGGGGATCGAGTTCGTTGAGTTGGGCGCCGACCATCTTGCGGCCAGGATGCCGGTGGATCGCCGCACGCACCAGCCGGCCGGCATACTCCACGGCGGGGCTTCGGTTGCCCTGGCCGAGACCGTGGGAAGCGTGGCCGCCGGCCTCTGTCTGGATCAGGGGAAGAAGCGTATCGTCGGACTGGAGATCAACGCCAACCATGTGCGGCCGGTGCGTTCCGGCTGGGTCACCGGCGTTGCCCGCCCGCTTCACCTGGGGCGGAGGACCCAGATCTGGGAGATCAGGATCCATAACCATGATGATAGGCTGGTCTGCGTGTCGCGGCTCACGGTGGCTGTCACGGATGTGGACCAGTTCGAAGGCCAGGCAGGCGAATGACGCCGCGGCCGCAGAGAAGGGAAATGAATCACCTACCATGACTACTGACACGAAACTCTCCACCCTGGGCGAATTCGGCCTGATCGACCGCATCGCTTCCCATGTGTCCGGAGGCGAGGGGGTGATCACCGGCATCGGTGACGATGCCGCCGTGACCGTCCTCACCCCCGGCATGCAGCTCGTAACCTCCACCGACATGCTGCTGGAGGACGTGCACTTCCGCACAAGCTGGCATGATCCCCTGGCCCTGGGCCGCAAGTCCCTGGGGGTGAGCATCTCCGATGTCGCCGCCATGGGGGCCATACCGCGCTGGGCACTGCTCTCCCTGGGCATCCCGGCCGGGTTTCCGCTGGAGTTCCTAGACCGCTTCACCAAGGGGTTTCTGGCCATGGCCGGGGAGCATGGCGTGACCCTGATCGGCGGCGATACCTGCTCCTCCAAGAACGGTCTGGTCATCTCGGTGATCATCATGGCGGAGCAGTTTCCCCACCTGATCCTGCGCCGCAGCGGAGCAAGGGCAGGAGACGAGATCTGGGTCAGCGGCACCCTGGGGGATGCCGCCCTGGCGCTGTCGCTGCTGGAGGATGGGGCGGTGTGCGACGAGCCGTCACTTCTGTCCCGCCTGCTGGATCCCTCGCCCCACACCCGGGTGGGGCACGCCCTGGCCGAATCCGGCCTGGTCAGTGCCATGATCGATGTGAGCGACGGCCTGCTGGCCGACTTTGGCCACATAGCCCAGCAGTCCGGGATGGGGGGCGTCCTCTACCTGGAGCGCCTTCCCATCTCCGCCGATTTCCGCCGCTGTGCCTCCCATTTCCCCTCCTTTCCCCATCACCTGATCCTGTCCGGCGGCGAGGACTATGAACTGGCCTTCACCGCTGCGGCGGAAAACCATGAAAAAATCGAAAGTATCGTGAAAAACAGTGGCATTCAGGCTACGGCTGTTGGTATAGTAACGAGTTTTTCAGGGGTGGAGGTCGTCATGGAGGACGGCAGCCGTTACATCCCCCGAAAACCGGGCTTTACCCATTCAATCTGACGACTCAAAAGGAACAGCGATGCAACAGACAGCGATTTCAGCGACCCAGGCACGGCTCTGCGCCGATGCGATCCGTTTTCTCTCCGTCGATGCGGTGGAACAGGCGAATTCCGGTCACCCCGGTCTCCCCATGGGAGCGGCCGACTGCGCCTTTGCCCTGTGGGGAAACTACCTGAATTTCAATCCGGCCGATCCCTGCTGGCCCAACCGGGACCGTTTCGTGCTCTCTGCCGGCCATGGCTCCATGCTGCTTTATTCGCTGCTGCACCTGTTTGGCTTCGATCTCCCCCTTGACGAACTGAAGAACTTCCGCCAGTGGGGCAGCAAGACCCCCGGTCACCCCGAGTTCGGCCACACCGTGGGTGTGGAGGTCACCACCGGACCGCTGGGGCAGGGCTTTGCCAATGGCGTCGGCATGGCCATTGCCGCGAAGATGGCTGCCGAGCGCTTCAATACGACCGATTTCAAGCCGGTGGACCACACCATCTACGCCCTTGCCGGTGACGGCTGCCTGCAGGAGGGGATCAGCTACGAGGCCGCGGCCCTGGCGGGACACCTCAAGCTGGGCAACCTGGTCTACATCTATGACGACAACGGCATCACCATCGAGGGTAAGACCAACCTGGCCTGGTCCGAGGATGTGGTTGGACGCTTCACCGCCTGCGGTTGGCACGTGCAGAAGATCGACGGTCACGACTACGGCCAGATCACGGCGGCAATCGCCGCCGCCAAGGCGGAAACCGGGTGCCCCTCGCTGATCATCGCCACCACCCACATCGCCTTCGGCAGTCCGGCCAAGCAGGACTCCTCCGGCGCCCACGGCTCTCCCCTGGGCAAGGACGAGATCGCCGCCACCCGCGCCAACCTGGGCTGGAACCATGCCCCCTTCCAGATCCCCCAGGAGGTGCGCGACATCTGCTGTGGCCGGGTGGAACAGCTGAAACAGCGCTACGATGAGTGGCAGCGCGGCTTTGCGTCATGGCGCAGCGCCAATCCCGACAAGGCTCTCCTGTGGGACCAGATGTGGAACAAGCAACTCCCCGAAAATCTTACCGAAGAACTGATCGGTGCGGTGGCGGGCAAGGCCGGTGCCACCCGCTCCCTCTCCGGTGCCGTGCTACAGAAGGTAGCCTCCCTGCTCCCCGCCCTGGCCGGCGGTTCCGCCGACCTGGCCCCCTCCAACAACAGCGAGATCAAGGGAGCCGCATCGGTGCAAGCCGGCGCCTTCGCAGGCCGCAACCTGCACTTCGGCATCCGCGAGCACGCCATGGGCGCCATCATGAACGGCATGGCCCTGTACGGATGCTTCATCCCCTACGGCGCCACCTTCCTGGTCTTCTCCGATTACTGCCGCTCGGCCGTTCGCCTGGCCGCCCTGATGAACCTGCGGCTGGTCTACCTGTTCACCCACGATTCCTTCTTTGTGGGTGAGGACGGGCCGACCCACCAGCCCATCGAGCAGACCGCCTCCCTGCGTATGATCCCCGGCTTGCAGGTGATCCGTCCGGCCGACGGCCTGGAGACGGCCCTGGCCTGGGACGCCGCGCTTACCTACACCAATGGCCCCACCGCCCTGATCCTGTCGCGCCAGAACCTGCCGGTCATCGCCCGCGGCAACGGCTTCTGCACCGCCGACGTGCTCAAGGGGGGCTACCCGGTCGCGTCTCCCGAAGGGACACCGGATGCGGTCATCATGGCCAGCGGCTCCGAGGTGCACGTGGCCCAGGAGGCGGCGCACCTGCTGGCGGCCCAGGGTGTCGTTGCCCGGGTCGTTTCGGTCCCCTGTCTGGAAACGTTCATGACGCAGCCCCAGTCCTACCGTGATGGCCTGCTTCCGGCCGGAATACCGCGCATCGCCGTAGAGGCGGGGCGCGGCGAGTCCTGGGGACGGCTCCTGGGATGCGACGGCCTGTTCATCGGTATCGAGCACTTCGGTGCCTCGGCGCCGGGAGATGTGTTGGCCAGTCAGTTCGGCCTCACTTCGCCCCAGGTTGCCGAGAAAATAGCCGCCTTCCTGAAGAGGTAAGCGTCCTTCCATGGAAGTAGTGGAACAGCTGAAACAGTCCCTGCTCTTCTCCGGCCTGTCCGGTGATGACCTGGCCGACCTGGCCACCATCACCGTGCGGCGCAGGTTCGGCAAGGGTGAGTCCCTGTTCTGCGAGGGAGAGCAGGCCACCGGCTTCTATCTGCTGGTGGCCGGGAGCATCAAGCTCTGCCGCGTCTCTCCTGAGGGACGCGAAAAGGTGCTCCACTTCGTCAAGCCGCGGGAGACCTTTGCCGAGGCGGCCTTTTTCGGCGACGGCAGATACCCGGCCGAGGCGCGCGCCATGGAGAGTGGCGAGGCGCTCTTCCTCCCCCGTGAGGGGTTCATGGAACTGATGAGTCGCAAGCCGCAGTTCTCCCTCAATCTGGTGGTCTCCCTCTCCCTGATGCTGCGCCAGTTCGTGCGGCAGATCGAGGAGCTGACCTTCGCCGATGTCACCTCCCGCCTGGCCTCGTTTCTGGTGCGGCGGGCCGAAGATAAGGCGGCAAGCTTTGGCGGCATCACCTACATCGATCTGGGGATCAAAAAGGGGGAGTTGGCCTCCCGGTTGGGCACGGCCAGCGAGACCATCTCCCGAACCCTGCGCAAGCTTAAGGATGAGGGGATCATCGAGGTGCAGGGAAGCCGGGTGCTGATCCACCGCATGGACAAACTGCAGAAACTGTGCGAACGACACGAGTAGGTGCGGCACCGTGTGGCCGCCCAAGATGTGGCCACACCGGTTGCCGCTCGGGTTTCGGGGATAAGGAGAATTCCAGATGCTGATCGTCATGAATCATACGGCAACCCAGGCGGATATCGAAGCGGTCAACCAGGCAGTGGCAGAGATGGGCTTTTCGGCCGCCCCGATCCCGGGGAGCGAGCGCACCGCCATCGGCGTACTGGGCAATCAGGGGTATGTGGATGACAGCAAGATCCTGGAACTTCCCGGCGTGCAGCGGGTGATCCACGTCTCCAAGCCGTACAAGCTGGTCTCCCGGGACTTCCATCCCGAGGATACGATCGTGGATGTGGCTGGTGTGCGTGTGGGCCAGGGGTGCCGTCCGGTGGTGGTGGCCGGCCCCTGTGCCGTGGAGAGCGAGGAGCAGATCGTCAGGACCGCCCTGTTCGTCAAGAAGGCCGGGGCTGACATGCTGCGTGGCGGGGCCTTCAAGCCGCGTACCGGGCCGCACACCTTCCAGGGACTGCGTGAAGAGGGGTTGGAGCTCTTGGCCCTGGCCGGCAGGGAGAGCGGGCTGCCGGTCGTGACCGAGGTGATGAGCCCTGACAGCGTGGGGCTGGTGGCCGACTATGCCGACCTCTTGCAGGTGGGAGCCCGCAACATGCAGAACTTCGACCTGCTGCGGGAGTTGGGCAGGATCCGCAAGCCGGTTCTGCTCAAGCGAGGCATGAGCGCCACCGTGGAGGAGTTCCTGGCCGCCGCCGAGTACATCCTGGCCGAGGGGAACGAACAGGTCATTCTCTGCGAGCGGGGTATCCGCACCTTCGAGACCGCCACCCGCAACACCCTGGATCTTGCGGTGGCGCCGCTGATCAGGGAACTGTCGCACCTGCCGGTGATGATCGACCCGTCCCATGCCACCGGCAAGCGCAGCCTGGTGCCCCCCATGACCCTGGCGGCCCTGGTGGCCGGCGCCCACGGTGTGCTGGTGGAGGTGCATCCCGAACCGGAGAAGGCGCTTTCCGATGGTCCTCAATCCCTCACATTCCAGGGATTTGAGCGCCTGATGGACGATGTGCGGCGTATGACGGATTTTCTCGGTTTTGCCCGGGAATAGCCCATTAAATCCCTTGAAAACTTTTCAGGGCCGATGTAATAATAGCACCGTATTATCCGTTCTCCCTGTCCTGTTCGACGGCTGTAGTGCCCGGGCGGAATAAACAATGAACGGGAGACCATTCTTGCCGTGGTGTGCTGCCCCATTGCGCGGGATTTGCCTGAAGCGGCATATGGTCGCCCACCTGTTAAGGAACTCGCCGGAGGTCCTTTTAGGTTGACGGCAGGACGGGGAGAGTAAAAAAAGGGGATGCCTTGTATGGGGCATCCCCTTTTCTGCTTTAGCGCCCGACAGGGTGCGCTCCCTGTCGGGCGCAGCCGGTGGTCAGGGGTGGTCGAGGATCTCCCGCACCCTTTTCAGGAACTCCGACGGTTTGACCGGTTTGGGCATGAAGTTGTGCTCGCTTTCGAACAGGCCCCTGGCGTCAAGGGCGTCCTCCGCATACCCGCTGATGAAGAGCACCTTCATGTCAGGCCGGATCTTCATGATCTCGTCGTAGAGCGCCTTTCCGTCCAGGTTGGGCATGATGATGTCGCTGACCAGGATGTCCATCCGGTGACTCTGCTCCCTGAACCTCTCCAGGGCCTCCCGGCCGTCGATGGTTTCGATCACCGTATACCCAGCATATTCCAGGACGGCCCGGTTTAGTTCACGCACCACCTCGTCGTCTTCCACCAGTAGAACCGTTTCGTTTCCCCGTTTTGGCAGGGGCGTCTGACGGTGTTCGCGGAAGGTCGCACCCTGTCCCGGCGAACTGTCGACGGTGATGAACCCATCATGCTGTTTGACGATGCCGTAGATGATGGAGAGGCCGAGGCCGGTCCCCTTGCCGAGCCTCTTGGTGGTAAAGAACGGCTCGAAGACCTTTTCCCGCGTCTCCGCATTCATGCCGCAGCCATTGTCCGTGACGCTGATCAAGGCGTAATTCCCCATAACCCCGAAACCGTTTGTCCTCACAAACTCCTCGTCGATGACGCCGGTGCCGGTCTCGATTGTCAGCACTCCTCCGCCTGGCATGGCGTCCCGGGCATTGGTCACCAGGTTCATGAGCACCTGTTCGATCTGCCCCCTGTCCGCCATGACGGTCATCTCCGTTGCCGCGGTCTTTACCCTGAAGTCGATGTCCTCTGGTATCAGCCTGCACAGCATCTTCCTGAGGCCGTCGATGATCTCGCGCAGATCCAGGCACCTGACGTGCAGCACCTGCTTGCGACTGAACGCCAGCAGTCCCTGGGTGAGGTCTGCGGCCCTCTCCGCCGCAGCCAGGATCTGTCTGACATGGTGCCGGAGGGGGGCGCCCTGCTCCATGCGCATGTCCATGACCTCGGCAAACCCTATGATGGCCGTGAGGATGTTGTTGAAGTCGTGGGCTATGCCGCCGGCCAGTTGTCCCACGGCATCCAACTTCTGCATCTGGTGAAGCTGCGCCTCGAGAAGCTTCCGCTTCTCCTCGGCCTGTTTGCGTCCGCTGATGTCCTTGGCAAAGGAGTAGGAGTATGTGGCTCCATGGAATTCGATGTTGTTGGTCGTTATCTCCACCGGAAAGGTGGTGCCGTCTCTGTGGCGGTGAACGGTTTCGTGGGTCACGGAGCCGTTGGTTTCCAGCTGCTCTATGATTGCACGTATCTTTTCAACGGTAATGGCCGGATCGATGTCAATGACGTTCATGGCGCATAATTCATCGCTGGAATAGCCGAGGCTCCTGCACGCGCACTCGTTGGCCATGGAAATCCTCCCGTCCATCGACGTCATAACAATGCCGATGGCAGCCTTCTCGATACAGAACTCGTGCAGCAGGAGCTTCTCTTCGGCCCGCTTGCGTTCACTGATGTCGGTCACGAAACAGCAGCAGTATTCACGTCCCTCGAATTCAACGAAGTTTGACTGGATTTCCACCGGATAGGTGCGACCATCCCTGGTCTGGTGCACTGCTTCAAACCGGTCGTCCCCCTGTTTTCGTATCTGCTGCCAGAGAGCCGCATACTCTTCCGCAGTACAGTGGGGGGAAATGTCGTACACGGTCATGCCTATCAGTTCCTCGTGTCCGTACCCCAGAGAGCGACAGGCCGCTTCGTTGACATAGACGATGCGACCGCTCTCGAGAAGCCAGAAGACCTGGATACAGGCGCGGTCCATGGTGAACCGGGTAAAGCGCGTCGCGTCATCCGCTTCCGGGCCTGAATCGCAAACCGAATAGCCGTGGTCACGAAGCAAGGCACGCGCCTTCTCCATTCCCTGTCCATTGTCATCAACGATAAAGATCGATTTCATGCAATCACCTCATGGGGGGAGCAAGAGTCGATGCTGTCCTGCACGCATACTCGTGTGCTCTGACCGTATTCATATCGTATCCATTGCTGACCTGACTGTGGAGCACGGGGGAGTGGGCCATTCTGTATCAATGCCGATTTCAAATCAACGATTACGTACAGGCGGCGAGGAGCGACGCGACGAAGGTTTAAACTCAACGTGGGTTGCCTAACAGAAGAGAGGCCACGAGAGAGAATAGCCTGAAACGGGAATAGTTCCAGCGGCTCATGGAAATAGCTGCAGGGATAACCTGCTGAGGGTAGGGGGATATGCAAAGGGGGAGGTTCCTGGTGTGTGCCAGGAACCTCCCCCGTGAACCTGAAACCGGCCGTGTGGAAACCGGCCGTTGTTCCTTAGCTGGCTGCCTGGCGGGCCATGGCGTCGTCCATGACCTTGTAGGCGCAGAACTCGCCGCACATGGTGCAGGCGCCGTGATCGGAGACCGGCGAGCTCTCCCGCAGGGTGCGGGCGCGCTCCGGATCCAGGGCCAGGGAGTACTGCCCCTCCCAGTCCAGTTTCTTTCTGCACTTGGCCATCTGGATGTCCTTGTCCATGGCCCCCTTGATCCCCTTGGCTATGTCGCCCGCATGGGCGGCGATGCGGGAAGCGATCACGCCGTCGCGCACGTCCTGGACGTCGGGCAGGCGCAGGTGCTCGCTGGGGGTGACGTAGCAGAGAAAGTCGGCTCCGGCCGCGGCGGCTATGGCGCCGCCGATGGCGCAGGTGATGTGGTCGTAACCGGGGGCGATGTCGGTCACCAGCGGTCCCAGCACGTAGAAGGGGGCGCCGTGACAGAGACGCTTCTGCAGCAGTATGTTGGCCTGGATCTGTTGCAGCGGCACATGGCCAGGACCCTCGATCATGACCTGCACGCCGGCGGCCTGGGCGCGCTGGGTCAGTTCTCCCAGCAGGATCAGTTCGTGGATCTGGGCCCGGTCGGTGGCATCGGCCAGGCAGCCGGGGCGGAAGCCGTCTCCCAGGGAGAGGCACATGTCGTATTCTTTGGTGATCTCCAGCAGTTTGTCGAAATGTTCGTACAGCGGGTTGTCCTGGTTGTTGTAGGCCATCCACTCGATGGTGAAGGCGCCGCCGCGGGAGACCACGTCCATGATGCGTCCCTCGTTCTTCATTCTCTCCACGGTGGAGCGGGTCACGCCGCAGTGCACGGTGATGAAGTCCACGCCATCCTCGGCATGCTTGATGATACCGGCGAAGATGTCGTCCACGGTCATGTCGACGATGGCCTTTTTCTTCACCCGGACGGCGTCCAGGGCGGCCTGGTAGAGCGGCACGCTGCCGATGCAGGCGTTTGTTTCCGCCACAACCGCGCGGCGGATCTCATCCACCGGCCCGCCGGTGGAGAGGTCCATGATGGCGTCGGCTCCGTATTTAACGGCTACCCGCGCCTTTTCCAACTCCTTCTGCATGTCGGTGTCGTCCGATGACGAGCCGATATTGGCGTTGATCTTGGTGCGCAGGCCGGTTCCCACCGGCAGTGGCGTGCCGTTCAGATGTTTGATGTTGTGACAGATGACGATGGTTCCGGCCGCGATGCCGTCGCGGATGAATTCGGGAGCTACTCCCTCGGATTGGGCCGCTATCTTCATCTTTTCGGTTATGACACCCCTGCGGGCGTATTCAAGCTGGGTCATGGGATCTCCGTAGTTTATAGAATAACGCTAGGATAGCGGATGCGCTGCGGTCTGCTGGGCCGCCGCGAAATGGTTGACCGGGCTGTGTCCCCTGCCCAGGGGGCGGGCCAGCTGAATCGCTGCGGTGATGAACTGCTTGGCCCGTTCCACGGCCGTCCGCAGCGGTTCCCCCTGGGCCAGGAATGCGGCTATGGCCGAGGCGTAGGTGCAGCCGGTGCCGTGGGTGTTGCTGGTGAATACCCGCTCGACGCTGAAGTGATGGCATTCTCTGCCGTCGAAGAGGATGTCGGTGGAGAGTCTGCCGCCCATGTGCCCCCCCTTGATCAGTACATTGGCCGCTCCCAGGGCGGACAGGTCCCGGGCCGCCTGCTCGGCTTCGGCCTCGTTCTGGATCGTTCTCCCCAGGAGGCGCTCCGCCTCGGGGATATTGGGGGTGAGCAGGTAGGCCAGCGGCATCAACTGCTCCAGAAAGGTTTGGGCCGCCTCGCGCTCCATCAGGGCCGCTCCCCCCTTGGCGATCATGACCGGGTCGATCACCAGCGGCAGCAGGGTGGGCCGTTCCCCTAGCCGTTCCGCCAAGGCCGAGACGATGGCCGGCGTATGCAGCATCCCGGTCTTTATCACGTCGATGGGGATGTCCGCCAGCACGCTGTCCAGCTGATCCATGACGAAGGAGGGGGGCAGGCCGTGGATGGATGAAACACCGCGGGTGTTCTGGGCGGTCAGGGCGGTGAGCACGCTGGCGGCATAACTCCCCAACAGGGTGATGGTCTTGATGTCGGCCTGGATGCCCGCGCCGCCGCCGGAATCGCTGCCGGCCACCGTCAGCACCGCGCCGCGGGGCAGGGGGCGCCTGCGGTTGAAGAGCAGCTTCAGTTCCGTCACGGCCACGTCCGGCCGCGGAGAGGAGAGCACCGAGGAGATCACCGCCAGGGCGTCGGCGCCGGCATCCACCACCCGACAGGCATTGGCGGGGGTAATGCCGCCGATGGCCACGATGGGGAGCCTGATCCGGTCGCGGATCTCCATCAGGCCGGTCGTCCCCGGCAGGTGGCTGACCGATTTGCTGGTGGTGGGATACATGGAACCGAATCCGATGTAGTCGGCTCCCTCGGCTTCAGCCTCCAGGGCCTCCTGCAGGTCGTGGGTCGATTTGCCGATGATGCTGTCCGGGCCCAGCAGGGCGCGGGCCTGGGCAACGCTGCCGTCGTCCTGACCCAGGTGGACGCCGTCCGCCTCCAGTACCTTGGCCAGCAGCATGTCGTCGTTGACGATGAAGGCCACCCCGAAGTCGCGGCAGAGTCGCTTCAGTTCGGCGGCCTCGGAGAGGCAGTGGCAACGCTCCTTCCCCTTGGCGCGATACTGCAGAGCCGAGACGCCCCCCTTGAGGGCCGTCGACACCCGTTCCACCAGATCGTCGTCCTGGTCGGTAACCAGATAGACTCCCGTGATGGGCGAGGAATGCGTGTTCCTGTTGACGACGAGACGGAACGGTTTGCCTGAGTCGCTCATTGCCTGTATCCTTTTGACTGGCCGGAAACAAAAAAGCCGCTCTGATGGAACATAATCAGGCGGCTGGATTCATGGAATCGTCACGCGAGCCGCTTTCCTACGCCGGAATTAACCGGATCAGGTTCAAAGGGTCTGATTCCACGGAATCATCTCAGTTCGGTCGAACTCCCCCAGGGCCTTACAACGCTGTTACCATACTGGAACTCGCCTTTTCTGTCAATGGTTGAGAGGGGTGGGAGAGGTGGCGCCAGCAATAGCCAAGAATCCTTGGCTTTTCCGATCCCTGATCACCTGTCTCCCTTCCCGCTGTTTCCCTTTACAGCCGCCAAGAGACATGCTAATAAGCGGAACTGGATCTATTTGCCCGTTGTGAGGAGTTTCGCTCTCTTGTACGATAGTCGTCCAACCTTTGCCGAGATCGACCTCTCGGCCCTGCGCCACAATTTTCAGCTCATCCGCTCTTCCGTTTCCCCACAGTCGGAACTGCTGGCGGTCGTCAAGGCCGACGCCTACGGACACGGCTTCATGGATATCAGCCGCGAACTGGAGCGCTTGGGGGTGAATGCCTTTGGCGTGGCTTTTTTGGCCGAGGCGATCCAGTTGCGCAAGGCCGGCATCGACAGGCCGATCCTGCTTCTGGGCGGTGTCTATCCCGGCCAGGAGCGTAAATGCATCGGTTACAACATTTCCACCATTGTCTTCAACCTGGAGCAGGCCCGCGCCCTTGACCGTGCCGCCGCCAAGCTCTTCCGTAAGGCACAGTTGCACCTCAAGGTGGATACCGGCATGGGGCGGTTGGGTATTCCCTATGCCGAGGTGCCGTCCTTCCTGCGCGAGCTGGCCGCCATGCCGCACATCTCCCTGGAAGGGGTAGTCTCCCATTTTGCCAGCGCCGACGAACTGAACGAGTCGGGGCGCTACTTCTCGCGGCTGCAGGCTGAGCGTTTCGCCTGGGCCCTGGCTGAAACCCGCTCGGCAGGATTCGCGCCGCGCTACGTCCATATCGCCAACAGCGCGGCAGGCCTGCTGAGGGATATTCCGGGATGCAACCTGGTCAGGCCCGGTATCGCCCTGTACGGCGCCCTGCCGTCGCCCGACTTCCAGGGGCAGCTTGATCTGCGGCCGGTCATGCGCCTGAAGAGCCGCATCGCCATGCTGAAGTGGGTGGAGCCGGGCACCCCCATCAGCTACGGCCGCCGCTTCACCACCGCCGGAAGGACACTGATCGCCAGCGTGCCGGTGGGCTATGCCGATGGCTATGTGCGCGCTCTCACCAACCGGGGAGAGGCGCTGGTGCGGGGAGAACGGGCACGGGTGGCGGGAACGGTCTGCATGGACTGGATCATGCTGGACGTGACCGGTGTCAAAGGGGTGAGCGTGGGCGACCCGGTGGTGCTGATGGGGCCTGACGACTCCGGCAACTGCATTCATGTCGAGGAACTGGCCGAGGCCGCCGGCACCATACCGTACGAGATCTTCTGCGGCATCAGCAAGCGGGTGCCGCGGGTATATCTGAGCTGAGGGAGACGGCCCGAGCTGCGTGGGTGACCTGCAGCCCCCCGGACTCTCCTTCCTTTCGCTCCTGTCTCTGGTGGCTGAGTTGCTGGCCTGCGGCATGGCTCTGACCGGCCGTTGGCGTAACCGCGATCATTACCCCCCCCCTTTATTGGTCACTCCGCGCCACTCCCCGGTGAGGCGCCCCTGTTTGTGTTGTTCGAATCATTGTAAAAGGTTTGGTGAAAGCCATGTACGCAGTTGCCATCGACCTGGGCACTACCACGCTTGCCGTCTCCCTGATCCATACGGTCAGTGGCAAGCGCCTTGCCGTGGGGGGCGCCATGAACCCGCAACGCAGCTTCGGCAGCGACGTGGTGTCGCGCCTGGGGGCGGCTGTTACCTCTCCCGCTGCGCGTCGGGAGATGACGGCCCTGATCCGGGCCGAACTGCTGCGTCTGGCCCAAGGGGTCTGCGGTGATGCCGGTGTAGCCTGGGATCTGGTGGAGCGGGTCGCCATTGCCGGCAACCCGGCCATGCAGCACCTGCTGCTGGGGCTTGAGCTGAACCGCCTTGCCTTTCCCCCCTACCGTCCCCAGGTCAGCTCTGCCACGCGGCTTCCGGTTACGGAGCTGGGGTGGGCGGGGAGTGCCCAAGCCTATGTCTTCCCCATGCCGGGCGGTTTCGTGGGAGGGGATACGGTGGCCTTTCTGTTCGGGGCCGGGGATGAACCGCCCCTGCCCGATGCTCCGTCCCTGTTCCTGGACCTGGGTACCAACGGTGAGATGGCGCTGGTGGCGGGTGAGACCGTCTGGGCCACCTCGGCCGCCGCCGGGCCGGCCTTCGAGGGGGGCAACCTCTCCTGCGGCATGGCGGCCCTGAGTGGTGCCATCAGTTCGGTGCGTATCGAGCATGACCGGGTCAGGACAGAGGTGATCGGAAATGCCACTCCCCTGGGGATCTGCGGATCCGGGGTGCTGGAGGCCATCACCCAACTCGTGCAGCACGGAATCCTGGAGCCGGGCGGCAGGTTGCGTGACAGCAGCGAAATTTCCTCCAACCTGGCCGGCAGGGTTGTCAGCCATGACGGTGAAAACGCCTTTGTCATCCACCGCGATGCCCAACGGATGCTGCTCTTGACCCAGTCGGACATCCGCCAGGTCCAGCTGGCCAAGGGGGCCATCAGGGCCGGCCTGGAGGTGCTCTTTCATCGGGCCGGCATCTCACCCTCCGGGCTTGCGAGCGTGCGCCTGACCGGCTCCTTCGGCGCTGTCGTGCGTCCCGAATGGCTCAAAACTGTTGGAATTTTCGACGCAAGCATGGTACATACTATCGTTTTTACTCCCGAAGGCGCGCTGGCCGGTGCGGAACGATGCCTCAGTCGGCCCGATGGCTTTGGAGCCGTGGAGCGGCTGGCGCTCCGCTTTCGGGTCGTGCCGCTGTCCGGCACGCCGCTGTTCGAGCAGTTGTTCCTGCGCAGCCTGGAGTTTTCCGTCTCATAAGCACGCAATGGGACGCGGCCTGGACCTCCGGACTGCCGGGGAGGAACAAACGGCCACATCCGGTGGTGGATTCGGTCATGAAAAAGCAGAAGGATTACTAAGTGGTGACGGGTGACCCGTTGCCGTTATCCGTTCACCTAGTCACCAGGGACGATATTTTTTTCCGGAAGGAGCTATCTAATTCATGGCAAAGATCAAACGGGCGCTGATCAGCGTCTCCAACAAGCGAGGCATCATCGAGTTTTCCAAGGTTCTGGCCGGTTACGGCGTTGAGCTGCTCTCCACCGGCGGAACCGCCAAGCTGCTGCGCGATTCTGGGCTGGATGTGAAGGATGTGTCCGAGTACACCGGCTTCCCCGAGATGCTGGACGGACGGGTCAAGACCCTGCACCCCAAGGTGCATGGCGGCCTGCTGGGCATGCGCGGCAATCCGGAGCATGTGGCCAAGATGCGGGAGTTCGGCATCGAGAACATCGACATGGTTGTGGTCAATCTCTATCCCTTCGAGGCCACCGTTGCCAATGAGGGCTGCCTGCTGGAGGATGCCATCGAGAACATCGACATCGGCGGCCCCACCATGCTCCGCTCCGCCGCCAAGAACTATCCCGACGTGACCGTGCTGGTGGACAGCGTGGATTACGCCACGATCGTGGATGAGATGCGGGAAAACGGGGGGGAAGTGTCCCCAAAGACCAACTTCGGGCTGGCGGTCAAGGCCTTTCAGCACACAGCGGCCTATGACGGCGCCATCTCCAACTATCTGGGCGCCCGTCTGGGCGAGGGGGTGGATCCCTTCCCCCCCACCTTCACCTTCCAGGTCAGGAAGAGCCAGGAACTGCGCTACGGCGAGAACCCCCAGCAGTCGGCGGCATTCTACGTGGAGCGCGATCAGCATGAGGCGTCGGTTGCCACCTGCCACCAGATCCAGGGTAAGGAACTCTCCTACAACAATATCGCCGATACCGATGCCGCCCTGGAGTGCGTGAAGCAATTCACCGAGGGGCCGACCTGCGTCATCGTCAAGCATGCCAACCCCTGCGGCGTTGCCATCGGCTCCTCGCTCCTGGAAGCCTACGACCGGGCCTACTCCACCGACCCGGAATCTGCCTTTGGCGGCATCATTGCCTGTAATAGGGAACTGGACCTGGAGACCGCCAGGGCGATCTGCGAGCGCCAGTTCGTGGAGGTGATCGTTGCGCCCACCGCCTCGCCGGAGGCGGTGCAGATGGTCTCCTCCAAGAAAAATGTCCGCCTGCTGGTGTACGGCGAATGGCCGCAGACGGTCGTGCCGCGCCTGGACTTCAAGCGCGTCACCGGTGGACTCTTGGTGCAGAGCGCCGACCAGGAACTGTTCAAAGACCTTCAGGTGGTCACCAAACGTCAACCCACCCCCGAGGAGCTGATCGACCTCCAGTTCACCTGGCGGGTGGCCAAGTTCGTCAAATCCAACGCCATCGTGTACGGCAGGGATGGCATGACCATCGGCGTGGGCGCCGGCCAGATGAGCCGGGTCAATTCGGCGCGCATCGCTGCCATCAAGGCCGAGCATGCCGGACTCGTGGTCGAGGGGGCAGTCATGGCCTCGGACGCCTTCTTCCCGTTCCGCGACGGCATAGACAATGCGGCGAGTGTCGGCATCCGGGCGGTGATCCAGCCGGGCGGCAGCATGCGCGATGCCGAGGTCATTGCCGCGGCGGACGAGCATGGCATGGCCATGGTCTTCACCGGCATGCGCCACTTCAGGCACTGAAACGATAAACCTGGAAACGAATCTGAGCTCACACGAAGGCATGAAGATAGCAGTACTTCGCCATTCCTGAAGCCATTGACCCGGATGGCGTTTCCCCACGCAGGCTCTGCTTTGTGGCATTCTTCGTGAGTTGTGAGCCTTTGTGTGAGAACGGTCGTTTTTATACATGAAAATTTGATCGAGGTGTAAACCATGAAAATACTCGTTGTCGGCGGCGGCGGCCGCGAACATGCGCTGGTCTGGAAGATTGCCCAGTCCCCCCTGGTGAAGAAGGTCTACTGCGCCCCGGGAAATCCGGGCACGGCCGGATTGGCCGAGAATCTCCCCATCCGGGCGGATGAGATAGGCAAGCTGCTGGAATTCGCCTGGAACGAACGCATCGACCTGACCGTGGTCGGGCCGGAGCAGCCGCTCTCCCTGGGGATCGTGGATACGTTCGAGAATCACGACCTGAAAATTTTCGGGCCGCATCAGCAGGCGGCGCTGATCGAGGGGAGCAAGGCCTTTTCCAAGGATCTGATGCGGAAGTACAACGTACCCACCGCCGCCTACGGCGTGTTCAGCGACATCGGGGAGGCCGAGGCGTTCATTGACCGTACCGGTCTGCCCATCGTCATCAAGGCCGACGGCCTGGCTGCCGGCAAGGGGGTCATCATCGCCCAAACCCGCCAGGAGGCGGTGGACACCGTCACAGACATGCTCAGCGGCAACGCCTTCGGCAGTGCCGGTTCCCGCGTGGTGATTGAGGAGTTTCTCACCGGAGAGGAAGCCTCGTTCCTGGCCATCACCGATGGCAAAAACATCATCCCCCTGGCCAGCGCCCAGGATCACAAGGCGATTTTCGACGGCGACCAGGGACCGAACACCGGCGGCATGGGCGCCTATTCCCCGGCACCGGTGGTGACGCGGGAAATCCACGAGATCGCCATGCGTGACGTGCTGCGCCCCACGGTGGACGGCATGGCGGCCGAAGGGCGCCCCTACCGCGGCGTGCTCTACGCCGGCCTGATGGTCAAGGACGGCAAGGTCAAGACCCTGGAGTTCAACGCCCGTTTCGGCGACCCGGAGTGCCAGCCGCTCTTGATGCGCATGAAGTCGGATATCGTGCCGCTGCTTTTGGCCGCTGCCTCGGGTGATATCTCCGGCATGGACATTGAGTGGCATGACCGGGCAGCGGTCTGCGTCGTCATGGCGGCCGAAGGCTACCCGGGCGAGTATCGCAAGGGGGACGCCATCAGCGGCCTGGCAGATGCCGCGAAACTGGACGACGTGTACGTCTTCCACGCCGGAACCGCCCAGGATGGGGGGCGCTGCGTGACCAACGGCGGACGGGTCCTGGGGGTCACCGCCATGGATGATACGGTTGAACAGGCCATTGCCCGAGCCTATCAGGCGGCCAGCGTCATCTCCTGGCCCGGTGTGCAGTTCCGCACGGATATCGGCAGGAAGGCCATAGGACGCTGATTCGGGAAAGGTATTGTCTGTTCATTAAAAAATGATCCCTGCTTGAAAAAAAGCTGCGCACGGTGGAAAAGTACGATACTCTGATTGGGACATAACCGGGCAATGTCCGGTACAACAGGGACATGCTGCCATGAAAATGTCTGCTGCGCATGCTAGAAAGGTGTGCACGGCGTTTGTTGGACGGTAGCTGTCGCTCGAAATAAGGAGATTGCCATGGGTTTTCTGGGTTTTGGAAAGAAGCAGCTCGCCGGTTCGGGTGTTATCGCTCTCCAGAGCAGCGGCTCCGCTCTGGCGGGCGATGTGGCCAAGATGCGTATCTCTCCCACGTTCGTCAGCGCCTACGTCTCACCACACATCGACATCGACCGGGTTGCCAGGGATTTGACATCCCGCTTTCCCGGCGTGCCCATGATGATCTGCAGTACCGCCGGCGAGCTGCACGCCGATGCCGGGCGGCTGTACTGCTCCACCGGCAATCGCTGGGATCGGGTGGTGGTGCACTGCTTCGACGCGTCCCTCATAGCGTCCGCCCAGGTGGTCAGTGTTCCCCTGGCGTGTGAAGACCTGCGCCGCGGCAACGTTGAAATGTCCCTCAAGGACCGCGTGGAACGCATTTCCGCCTCCATCGCCGGGCTCAAGGTGGACATGGAGATCGACTGCCGCAATACCCTGGCCTACGTACTCTTCGACGGACTCTCCGCCTCAGAATCCTTCTTCATGGAAGCGCTGTACGAATCGGGCCGTTTTCCCTGCCTGTTCGTGGGGGGATCGGCCGGTGGCACCTTTGATTTCCGCACTACCTGGCTGCATGACGGCAAGCGCAAGCTGGAGAACCATGCCCTGGTCGCCTTTGTCAAAATGGCGCCCGGCGTGCGTTTCGGGGTCCTGAAGAGCCAGAATTTCGAGCCTGCCGGCAGCAGCTTCAACGTCCTCTCCGCGTCGGTGGAGCAGCGTTACGTGACTCAGGTGGTTGACCGCCAGGGGCACATCAGCTCCCTTGTGGAGGCGCTCTGCACTGCCCTGAAGTGTTCTCCCGCCAACCTTGAGGCCCAGTTGGCCGGGTACTCCTTTGCCATCATGGTTGGCAAGGAACTGTTCGTGCGCTCCATCTCCAAGCTGGACATTGCCAACAACAGGGTGCATTTCTTCTGCGATATCGCCCCGGGCGAGGAACTGCTGCTGGTACGCAGGACAGGGCTGGTCAGCAACACGCAGAAGGACTTCAGCCGCTTCATGCAGGGAAAGCCGGGGAGCCCGGTGGCCGGCATTCTCAACGACTGCATCCTGCGCAGGCTGAACAACGAGCGCGAACTCTCCGAGATGGGGCGGGTCATGTCGGAAGGAGCGGTGGCCGGCTTTTCCACCTTCGGCGAAATCCTTGGGCTGAACCTGAATCAGACCCTGACCGCCATCTTCTTCTTCCGGGTGCCGGCCGGCACAACGTTCCGGGACGAGTACGTGGATAATTTCGTCGCCCATTACGGTGAATTCAAGGCCTTCTTCCTGCGGCGACAGGTTTCCAAGCTGAGCGGCCTGTCCCAGGTCATGATGAAACAGATCAACGACTTCCGGGGACAGCACTTCGAGAGCCGTTTGGACGCATCCGGCCTGGAGCCGGCCATGGCCCAGCTGTTCACCGGCCTGAACGACCTGGGCCAGGCCCTGAACGAGGCCAACGCCCAGCAGGACGCCATGGCCTGCCAGCTGGAGGCGTGCGCCAATGACCTGTACGGCTCCGTGGATGACCTGGCCTCCCACATCGAGCAGCAGGTTCAGGCGATCCACCAGGTGGGTGAGAATGTCACCGGCCTGACCGGCAAAGCCACTGCCTCGGCCACCAGTGCGCGGGGACTGGCCGATGCCAGCAGTCGCATCCAGAGCGTGGTGGAAATCATCCAGCAGATTGCCGACCAGACCAACCTCCTGGCTTTGAACGCGGCCATCGAGGCGGCCCGTGCCGGGGACAGCGGCCGCGGTTTCGCGGTGGTTGCCGACGAGGTGCGCAAGCTGGCTGAAAAGTCCCGCACCAGTGCCATGGAGATCGGCAGCAATATCTCCCACCTGGCTTCCGAGATCAGCGCGGTTGCCAACGAGATCGAATCCCAGTCCAGCGATGTGGGCCGCCTCTCATCGCTTTTGGCCGTCATCGAGGAGTCCAGCGCGCGCACGACCGAGACGGCCGGCCACACAAAAGGGGTGGCCGACACATTGAAGAATCTGACAACGGCCGCTCACGCCTGAATCTGACGGGATGAGTGCGCAGCTCCTGCCGTTTCAAGTTCTGCCGGCTGCTCCCGGGAACCTGGCGTTCGGTGGCTGGGGCTGGCCATGGGTATGATTACCGAATCCTGAGAGAACGTTTTTCCATGCCGCATGAGATAGGGGAGGAGAGAGTATGCATGTCAATCCACAGGTTCTGATTATCATGGGGAGTAATTCGGATCTGCCGGTAATGCAGGAGACGGCGGACCTTTTGGGGCAGTTCGACGTTCCCTGCGAGATGAGGGTCTCGTCGGCCCACCGTTCTCCCGTCAAGACGGCAAAGCTGGCCGCTGAGGCCGGCGAACGGGGAGTCAAGGTTATCATCGCCGGGGCCGGCATGGCCGCCCATCTGGCCGGTGTGATCGCGTCCGAGACGATCCTGCCGGTGATCGGGGTTCCGGTGGGGGGCGGCGCCCTGAGCGGCGTCGATGCATTGTACTCCACGGTACAGATGCCGGGCGGCATTCCGGTGGCAACCATGGCCATCGGCAAGGCCGGGGCGAAGAACGCCGGAGTCCTGGCCGTACAGATACTGGCCCTCTCTGACGAGCGTCTGGCTCAGGCCCTGCGGGATTACCGCCGGGAGATGGCCCTGGACGTTGAACGTCGTGACGCCGACCTGCAGGCTCTCAGGGCGGTTGACGAAGCGCACTGAAAAGGGGCCGACCAGCTGCACTGCATGTCATAAACAGTGACCCTGACGGGAGCGGACGATACAGCGAAAGGGATAACAATTCAGCTTGTTATCCCTTTTTAGTGGGGCGCTGCCCTGCAACCGCACGGGCAAAAAAATCTACACCTTTTGGATGAATTGGTCTATCATCCCGGCTTTGTTCAGGCTGTGACCATGATCGTCATAACGGACAGCAGGAGATACTTTTGGCACCTTCCCGACGCAATGCGATCGAGTCCCTGTGGGACTTTTTCTGCTCGCTCAAACTGACGCTTTTTCTGCTCATCTCCCTTGCTCTTACCTCCATTATCGGGACCGTGCTTCCCCAGGGGCAGGTTCCCCCTGAATACGTGGCGCAGATCAGCCCGCTCAAGCTGCAGGTCTACTCCTGTCTCGGCTTCTTCGACATGTACCACTCCTGGTGGTTCATCGCCCTTCTGTACGTCTTCAGCCTGAACCTGATCTGCTGCTCCATCAGGCGCCTGCCCCACGTCTTCAGGTTCATCAGCCAGCCGGCCCTGGTTCTGGACGATTCCCTGGCTGCCGGCCTTTCCCTGAAACAGCAGGTGACGTTTTCCACGCCGTCGGATGTGGCCCGCAAACGGCTGGCCGATTTCCTGAAGGAGCAGTTCGCCGCCCCGACACTGACCGAGCAGGGGGGAAGCTGCCACCTGTTTGCCCAGAAGAACGCCTGGAGCCGGCTGGGGGTTTATGTCGTCCATGCCAGTATCCTGGTGATCTTTGCGGGCGCCATCATCGGGTCGCTGTTCGGCGACAAGGGCTTCGTGAACATCGTCGAGGGGGAGAGCGTCGGCACGTTCATGTCCCGCAGCGGCAGGGAGACCGAGCTCGGCTTCACCCTGCGCTGCGATCAGTTCACCGTATCAACCTACGACTCCGGCGCTCCGAAGGAATTCAAGAGCATTCTGACGGTGCTGGAAAACGGTGTGGCGGTTCCCGCGTACACCCATGCCCGGGTGATCGTCAACGATCCCCTGACCTACAAGGGATTTACCTTCTACCAGTCCAGCTACGGCCAGGCCGACGAGGGGGGCGAGCACTACCTTACCCTGACCCCGAGGAGCGGTACGGGAAGCAGGCGTTTGACCCTCCGCGAGGGGGAGACGGTTTCCCTGGGTGATGGAACATCCCTGAAACTCCTGGAAACCACCCAGGAGGTGCGGCAGTTTATCCCGGAGTTGAACGGACCCGCGGCAAGGATCGAGGTGACGAGCCGGGGCGGGGCGCCGCGGGTGTTCGAGGTGTTCAGGAATCATCCCGAAATCAATGCCCAACGCGGCGATGAGCTGATCTTCGGCTACGAGGGGAGCAATGCCCGCATGTACACCGGGCTGCAGGTGACGAAGGACCCCGGCGTCTGGTTCGTCTGGCTGGGATGCGGGCTGATGGTTGTCGGCCTCTTTATCGCTTTTTTCATGTCCCACAAGCGGGTCTGGATCGTCATCTCCAAGGGGGGCGCCTGCATGTACGGCAACGCCAGCAAGAACCAGGCGGCATTTGCCCAGCAGTTCGATGATCTGGCGGGAAAGCTGAAGCACCTGAATATCTGAGGGAGGATAGACAGCCTATGAACAGTTCGCTCTGTTTCAACCTGACAACGCTTGCCTATATGGTATCCATGGTTGTGTTCTTCGTCTATCTGGCCACCAGGAACAGCGGCGTTGGCCTGGCCGGGAGTCTGCTGGCCTATGCCGGCCTGGGGGTCCAGACGGTTGCCATCGCCCTGCGCTGGAAAGAGTCCTACGCCATCGGCTATGGGCATGCCCCGCTTTCCAATCTTTACGAATCGGTGGTCTTCTTCTCCTGGACCATCATCCTGATCTACCTGTTCATCGATCTGAAGTACCGCCACCGCGTCATCGGCGCCTTCGTGGTTCCCTTTGCACTGCTTGCCATGGCCTGGGCCCAGCTGGGGCTCAACAGCAGCATCGAGCCGCTGGTCCCCGCGTTGCAGAGCAACTGGCTCCTTTATCACGTGATCACCTGTTTCCTCGGCTATGCCGCCTTTGCCGTGGCATGCGGCGTGTCCTGCATGTACCTGCTCAAGGCGCGCCATGAAACGGGCTCGTCTCTGGATGTGACGGCCGGCGGCCTGATGGGGCTCTTTCCTCCCACCCGTGTACTGGACGATTTGAACTACCGGGCCATCATGGTCGGCTTCCCGCTGCTTACCATCGGCATCATAACCGGCGCCGCCTGGGCCAACTACGCCTGGGGCACCTACTGGAGCTGGGATCCCAAGGAGACCTGGTCGCTGATCGTCTGGTTCATCTATGCCGCCTTTCTGCATGCCCGTTTCACCAAGGGGTGGGTCGGCAAGCGGGCTGCCTGGCTTTCCATTGTCGGTTTCTGCGCCACCATATTCTGCTACCTGGGGGTTAACCTGTTCCTCTCCGGCCTGCACAGCTATGGAGCGAACTGAATACACAACAGCCTGTGAAGGCGCGACGACGCACCAGCAGACGACCAATTGACCATCCGCGGTAGGGGGATGGTCAATTGCTTTGGGAACTGATGACGACATTTTCAATTATCATACCGGTGAAGCCGGGCGGGACGGTAACGGCACTGAACGCGCTCAAGGTACTTGAGTACCCCGTGGAGCGGTTCGAGATCCTGGTGGCCGAGGGAACCTGTCCCAGTCGACAGCGCAACCTGGCAGCCCGCAAGGCACGGGGGGATCTGCTTTACTTCCTGGATGACGACTCCCGCCCTGTCCCGGATGCCCTTTGGCGCTGCGCCGACGCGTTTAGTGACGCTGACGTGGCGGTCGTGGGCGGCCCTTCCCTGACGCCGGCTGGCGACAGCCGCCTGCAGCGCCTCTTCGGGGCTGCTCTCTCATCGCTTTTTGGCGCCGGCGCCATGCGCAACCGTTACCGCGCCACGGGCTTGCTGCGCCGGACAACGGAGAAGGAGCTGATCCTGTGCAACCTGGCTTTCCGGCGCGATCTGTTTCTCGGGGCTGACGGTTTCGACGAGCGGCTCTATCCCAACGAGGAGAACGAGCTCCTGGACAGGATCGCCGCCTCCGGCCATGCCCTGCTGCATGACCCGGCCATGGCGGTGGAGCGCAGCCAGCGTCCCACGCTGGCTGCCTTCATGCGCCAGATGTTCGGCTACGGCAGGGGGAGGGCGCAGCAGACCCTGCTGGCCGGGCCCGGATCAGTGGTCAGTTTCGCGCCGCTTCTCTTCGTCTGTTACCTGCTGCTGCTGCCGCTACTGCCCGCCTCTCCGCTCTGGAGCCTGCCCCTCCTTGCTTATGCCATCCTGGTGGTCGGTTTCACCGTCGTGGCGGCTATGGCCTCCGGCGCGGCGGAGAGCCTTCTGCTGCTGGGGCTCTTTCCGATCATGCACTGCTGCAACGGCGCCGGGCTCTTGTGGGGATTTGCGGGCGGAAGGCCGGAGCAGCCCAGGGGCGGCCAGGTAACGGTCAGGCAGATAAAAGGTTTCGAGCAGGAAGTCTGGTGATGGTGAACGCTTGCGCCGGGACGATGGTTGCGCTGCACCACTCTCCGCGAAACGGCGCACAGGCCGGCAGGAAGGAATCCTGCCAGGGAGCATGATGTGAATTTCAGTATTGTAGTGCCCATCTATAACGAACAGGAAAACATCGACGAACTCTACGGCGCCATCGTGGGGGCGCTGGATCCCGTCGATCCCTGCTTTGAAATCATCATGGTGGACGACGGTTCCCGGGATGGATCCTTTGCTGCGCTGAGGCGTCTGGCGTCCCGGGACGAACGCCTCAAGGTGATCAGGTTCCGCCGCAACTTCGGCCAGACCGCGGCCATGGCCGCCGGTTTCGACGCCGCCAGCGGCGACATCATCATCCCCATGGATGGCGATCTGCAGAACGATCCGGCCGATATTCCCCGGCTGATTGAAAAACTCCACGAGGGGTACGATGTGGTCTCTGGCTGGCGCAGCGACCGCAAGGACACCTTTGTCACCCGCAAGATTCCGTCAGTCCTGGCAAATGCCCTGATCTCGTCCTTCACCGGCGTGCATCTCCACGATTACGGCTGCACCCTGAAGGCCTACCGCCGCGAGGTGCTGGACGGCATCAACCTGTACGGCGAGATGCACCGCTTCGTGCCTGCCCTGGCGTCCCAGGTGGGGGCCAGGGTCACCGAACTTCCGGTCAGGCACCATCCCCGCCGTCACGGGGTGAGCAAATACGGCATCTCGCGCACCGTGCGGGTGATCCTGGACCTGATGACGGTCAAGTTTCTGCTGGCCTACTCCACCAAGCCGATCCAGTTGTTCGGCAAGTGGGGGTTGTACACCCTCATGGCCGGGTTTCTGAGCGGCGCCATGACCATCTACATGAAGCTGTTCGAGCATCTCAGCATGAACAGAAACCCGCTGCTGATCCTGACCGCCTTCCTTGTGTTCATGGGGGTGCAGTTCATCGTGCTGGGGCTGTTGGGTGAGGTCAACGCCCGCACCTACTACGAAGCCCAGGGCAAGCCGATTTATGTGGTCAGGGAGAGGGTCAACCTGGGGTCTGAGTGAGGGGTGATCAGTGATGGGTAAGACCTATTCCGGGGGTCGGGTTTCCCCGGGCGTTGCTGTCGAAGAAGCGGCTTGCCGGAAGGGTACGGCGGACCAGGCTTCCGGCGAGGCTCAGCCCATGCCTGGCTCTCTCTCCTCTGGTCTTCGCTCCTCGAACCCTGAAAAGCGAGCCTCGAGCCTTGAACCTCGAACTCCGCTGCGCATCCTCATGCTGGCGCCCACCCCCTATTTCGCCGATCGCGGCTGCCATGTCAGGATCTATGAGGAGGCGCGGACGCTGATCCGCCAGGGGTGCGACGTGCGCATCCTCACCTACCACATCGGCAGGGACATGGACGGCATCCCCACCGAGCGCATCCCCAACATCCCCTGGTATCGCCGTCTCAGCGCGGGCCCCTCTTGGCAGAAGCCGCTGCTGGATATGCTGCTGCTGTTCAAGGCGCTCTCCGTTGCCCGCTCCTTCAGGCCCCGGATCCTGCACGCCCATCTGCACGAGGGGGCTTGCATTGCCTTGGCTCTCAGGCCGCTATTGGGTATCCCGCTGGTGATGGACTTCCAGGGGAGTCTCACCACCGAATGCCGCGACCATGGTTTCTTTAGGGCAGGTTCCCTGCTGGAACGGCTCTTTGCTGCCGTGGAGCGGGCCGTAAACCGCTGCGCCGATGCCATCATCACCAGTTCCACCCAGGGCGCTGATCAGTTGGTTAAGGAATGGGGCGTGCCTGCCCAACGGGTCTCGGCGGTGATCGATGGCGTGGATACGGAGCGTTTCTACCCCCATCCGCGTCGGGAGGCCCGGCGCAGGCTTGGTCTCGACGAGACAACGCCGCTGGTGGTGTACCTGGGGGTGCTCAGCAGCTATCAGGGGGTGGACCTGCTGCTGGAGTCCGCAAGGATCCTCAAGGGGCGCGGCACCACGGTCCGCTTCCTGATCATGGGCTATCCCGAAGAGGTTTACCGCGAGCGGGCCCGGAGCATGGGGTTGGACGACATGCTGATCTTCACCGGTCGGATCGACTACGATCAGGCTGCGCTGTACTTGAGCGCGGGAGATCTGGCCGTCTCCCCCAAGCTGTCGCTCAGCGAGGCCAACGGCAAACTGTTCAACTACATGGCCTGCGGCCTGCCGACCCTGGTGTTCGATACGCCGGTCAACCGCGAGATTCTGGCCGACAGCGGGGTCTATGCCGTGCATGGCGATGCCGCGGACCTGGCGCGGAAGATGGCGGAGCTTTTGGGCGACGGCCGGCGTCTCTCCCAACTCTCCCGTGCGGTGCGCGACCGGGCGCTACGGGAGCACTCCTGGAACAGCAGGGGGGCTGCAATCCTGGGGCTGTATCAACGCCTGCTGGAGCCTTCGGCTGCCACCGAGGGACGGGGCGGTTGTCAGGCAAAAAGAAAAAGTGAGGGAATGAAAAAAATAGCCTGAAAAAGTGTTGACAACAAGGCCGGGTTTTGATAGAAAACACAAGCTTTCGCGCGGGAATAACTCAGTGGTAGAGTGCAACCTTGCCAAGGTTGAAGTCGCGGGTTCGAATCCCGTTTCCCGCTCCAAAATACTACAACCGTTTCAAGCGGTTACGGGCACAAAGCCCCGGCTTTCGCAGGTTCTTTCGCATGCGGCCGGGGCTTTGCCGTTTTCATGCCGTCGGCGCGAAGTCATCCCCGAAATAATCAAGGATGGACTGCCGGTCCTTTTCCAAGCCATCGGTGTACTTTCCATATGTCTCATAAACCATCTGCTTGCTTGCATGCCCCATCAGGGTAACAAGACGGTTTGGATCGCAGTCGATAGCGAGTGACCAGGCAGCGAAGGTGTGCCGGGTGGAGTAGGGCTTGCGGTACAGGATGTCCGCCTCCTTCATTGCCTTGACCCATACCCTCCGCTGAAACAACTCGGCCGAGAACTCCACTCCGTTTTGCATGGTAAAAAGATACTCTTCCCGTGCCGTTGCCTTGGCATGCTCGAGAATTTCTGCGATTGCCCGGGTAACCGGGATGCTTCTCTCCCG
>MTLE01000556.1_pt1 | contig 146660 bp, 110 predicted proteins | sample 1982461 | NCBI WGS metagenome assembly MTLE01 (sample SAMN05712605, study PRJNA340218) | biofilm metagenome | isolation source: sample SPL anode biofilm adapted to -200 mV | place: USA | collected 2012-02-03
TTCTGTACAAAACAAATCATTCTTTTGTACAGAACAATGATTTGTTTTGTACAATATCGCATAAACATCATTCCTGAAAAATAAAAAAACATTCGGGAGAAAAACTAAACCTCGTTGCATCTTTATGAAAAGCCTGAGTGGCTGGCTGTTTGTTTTCCTTTGGTTTTGATTTATTGGAGAATAAAAAAAGCACCTCAATAATTGAGATGCTTTTTTCTTGAGCCTCTTGTCGGATTCGAACCAACGACCCCGAGATTACAAATCACGTGCTCTGGCCAACTGAGCTAAAGAGGCATTTCCTTCTAACCCCTATCATTTGATGGGAGCATCAAGCGGGTGCAAAGTTACGCATTATTTTCGATTCTCAAAATATTCCCATATCTTTTTTTTACAAAATGCATCAAAAATATTTCGGCTTATCCTATGTGGTAGCGCCTCATGCGTTAAAGCATCTGCGCAAAAGCAAACCACGCATCCGCTATGCCATAAAATAATGCGTCCGCCAACGATCGCTAGCGGACGCATACTCCAGATATATCCTATTGTTTATTTGGTGTCTTTTTTAGTCTTTTCAAGTTGGCGTTCCAATGCCAGAATACTCATATCTACAGCTTCCTCGAATGTATCTGCCACTTTTGAAGCAAACAGATCTTCGTGTGTTGGAAGTACCAATTTAATCCCCGCCTCCTTGTTCTTTGCAGTCTCCGGCTTAACTACTTTAAGCACAACCTCTGCTACAGTGATTTCTTCATGATGCTTGCCAAGACGCTCCAGCTTCTTGTCGATAAAACTTGTCAATTTTTCTGCTGCATCAAAATGGATTGATTTAATTTTTACTTCCATATCATCCTCCTTTTTTTAGTGCTCTTGGATGAGCGTGTTCGTAATTTGATTTTAATTCACTAAAAGTGATATGCGTGTACACTTGCGTTGTAGCAAGCGACTCATGCCCTAGAATTTCCTTTACGCTGTTGAGCTGTGCCCCATTGTTCAGCATAGCTGATGCAAATGTGTGTCTGAGCACGTGCGGGCTACACTTTGGTCCCACTCCAGCGGCTGCAAGATGGTTATGCACCACTTTATACACCAATTGCGGGTAAAGGGGTTCTCCATTCTTACGTACAAAAAACGAGCCAAAATTATAATTTCCAATCTCCCTGTCACGTATCTCCCGATAATTGCCTATTGCCACCGCCAATTCCTCTCCAAAAGGGACTATCCTGTCCTTGTTGCGCTTTCCATGCACTTTCATTTCACACATGTTTGTGTCAACATTGGCATCCTGTAAATCCACCAGTTCGCCGCGCCTTATCCCAGTCGAGTATAGCATAAGGATTATCAATCTGTCGCGCACACGACCAAACTCTTGTGAATCCTCATCCTCTGCTAGGATTTCGTTCATACTTGACTCCCTTACATACACAGGTAACCTTTTCGGCACCTTTGCAAGCTCCACATCAGCGGCAGGACTCTCACTCACCACCCCACGCTTCATAAGGAATTTATAGAATGCGCGCGTGGTTTGCACTTTGCGACGCACTGTTCTAGCTGAATCGCCTTTTGACGCCAAATCAACCACCCATGCCCTTATGTCGTTGGTGGTAACACTGGCCCAATCGCAATCATTAGAACCTGGATTTAGAAATTCGCAAAGTTGTTTTAAATCATTACTATAAGACAAAACGGTATAAGCTGAAAGATTCAACTCATACCGTATATATTTTAAGAATGATTCAAATAGCATAACTCGCAACTTTGATTCGTTTGCTACGAATTTATGCTTTTATTTTGAGTATTCCAAATAAAATAGAGGCTTTTTATTCGTCGTTAGTGTGCATTTTTTGAACATAAACAGCCTTAACCATCTTCTTGCGGTTAACAACTGATGGTTTTTCAAATGCTTGACGGCTGCGTAATTCTTTAACCACACCTGTCTTTTCAAATTTTCTCTTGAACTTTTTCAAAGCTCTTTCGATATTCTCGCCTTCTTTTACTTGTACAATTATCATTTTTTATTCTTGTTTTTTTTTGCAAATTTAATTTTAATTAGCGGTGCTAAATTATGCATTACTTTTTATTTCACAAAACTTTTCGCCGCCATTTTTCTCTGGTTTACCGTTAATTATAAATACCAATCCACAAAATTGTGCGGAATGAATTTATCGGGGAGCCACGGCTTCTACCCTTCCTATAATATGTTTTCTTCTAGTTTTTTTCTAATCGGATGTTATGCAACCTCCTCTCAATTTAGGCTTTAGCATTTCGACAAGCGAGTACAAAAAGCGTGCAAATGTACTCACAATTATCGTATTAAGCAAATTTTCACGCACCTTTATGAGTAATTCTTAATTATTTATGTAAATTAGCAACAATGTTATATTTAATATATGAGTATTAGATTTCGCATATTGTCGATATTTTTCTTAATAGCAACTTTGCCATTGAGCGCCCAAGAATCACGCATGGGAAGCTTAATCACTCCTCTTCCGCCTGTACACATTTCTCCTAATTTGGTACAGCCAACTTTCCAAAATTTCAATTTGAGGGTTCCCGAGATTAAATTCAAGTCGATCAACCTACTCAATGTGGATTCCCTCAACTATTCGCCCGTAGATTTGACTATACATCCAGAAGTGGAGCCAACTGAAAGGGTTTATAACTGGCATTACAACATATTTGCTAACGATTTCTACAAGAGTGGTATTATTAAGGCTTGGGATGGTGGTTATTTCTCTGGTGCAAGCAGTTACACGACACTGCCTACTATCGGCACCGTGGGAATGGCAAATGTAGGATTGACACAAACATTTGGTAAATGGACTTTATCCACCGGACTGACAGCCCAGAAATACAACTTTATGAGACAGGTTGAGAATACGTTTGGATTGAACGGAATGGTTACCTATAAGATGAATAACAATGTCAGCTTCAGCGCATTCGGTAATTATCAGACTAACGGTATATTCAATTCAATGGCAGCGATGCCTTATGTGTCACAATCAGCAGTAGGTGGCTATATGTCGCTATTGACCAACAACCAGAAATGGGGGGTGGATCTAGGTGCGCAAAGCTACTACGATCCTTACGGGCATCAATGGGTAACAGTGCCTATCGTACAACCATATTATAATCTCAATGGTCAGAAATTAGGTGTCGACTTTGGAGGTATCCTAAAACAGTTATTCATGTCGTTGAGCGAAAAGAGCAATGGAAGCTACTACAATCAAAATTACGGACCAGCAAATATGCATCCAGTAGCGCTACCGCCTAGTGGAGGCGGACACCAACCTATGATATATATTCCTCGGCACTAAATTCTAGCACGATATTTTACTTATTAATAAGCTTCTTGAATTTCTTAACGTCCTTTTTAGCCATTTCTGGGCTAATTATGCCAGCCCCTGCCAAATCGCCCAAAAATGCTTGTATATATTGTCGGCACACATTTCCATTACTCATTATCTTATTTTTCACACTAGAGTATAAGTCTTTTGCTTCATCATATCTTCCCTGCAAAAGCACTGCTAGCGTTTTGTCAGCCTTTATTTCATCAGCAGCAGCGCCGCCTAAGGCTATAGCCTTATCTGCTATAGCTTCGGCTTTTGGAAAAGCTGATGTGTAGATATAACACTTAGCCAACCTTTTGTATGTGTCAGCAAGGAGCTCTTTCTCTCCGTTTTTTTCATATATTTCAGCTAGATACTCTAATGTAGGTATTGCCTCGGCATAGTTTTTCATACTGTAATTTGTAACCGACAATAAGGTTAGAATACTTAATATTCTATTCTCGTATGCTTTATCGTTGCCAAGCTTCTTGTATTCCATTACAGCTGCATTAAGCATCTTACCGGCCTCTTCATAACGTTTCTGGTCGAGATAAAGGCCTCCAAGATTATCATAAGCTATTGCTTTATTCAAGATATATTTACTACCGTTGTCTGCATTATTAGAATTATATATATTCAGCAATTTCTTATAACATTCTTCAGCAAAAGTCTTATCGTTCATCTCCATTGACAATGCTCCGAGATTGTTGAGAATCATCGCTATCTGTTTTTTATAAGCAGTGGAGTCGGTAGCATAGTATTTTTCCGCTATATCTTTCGCACGATTGTAGTTAGCAAAGGCTTCCGACAATTTTTTCTCCTGATATTGTACATTTGCCAGATTATAAAGAGTGCGGCCTAATAGCGGTTCATAATCTACTGGCGATTTCTTAACAAGAATTGTTCTAACGGAATCAGCCTCACTCAAAATCTTATCGGCCTCTTTCCACATCTTAGAATAATAGTAAGAATTTCCCAAATCGTTAAGAGTTGCGGCCAATTCTTCGTCAACACCACCTTTTTTGATAGAATTGACTTTATTATAAAAGCCAACAGCTTCTTTATATGCGTCCTGAGCCTCAACATTCTTTTTCAGGTCTTGCAACACATTTCCTAGTTGGTAATTGAGAGAAGCACGCTCAATGTCTGTAGATGCAAGTTTTACTGCTATGGCATAATAATGGGCAGCCTCAGGAAGATTACGCTCAGTTTCCATTTTATAGGCATAATCCACCACTTTCACAATCTTCGTAGTATCCACAGGGGCACTCTGCGCACTTGATGCTAGTGGATTAACCATAATCATCACGCACCCAAAAACTTCAATAATTCTTTTAATATTCATGATAGTGCCTTCAATTAATTTTCATCATAATCTGCTTATAATATATCCTCCAGTAGTGGTTTTCGTTACTCTATAACGCTGGAGTCCGTATTTTTTCTGCAAAGCGGGGCCTGATAATGGTGTACCGCCCCCCTCTATCACACTGTAATGCGAGCCACATACTGGGCAAACGGCATCATAATTATTAGCATCAATTTTAACTCTCGTATCTGGGGTATTTTCAACAGGGCAAGACAAGTCGAATGCCATTGGAGTGCTATAATCATTAGTTGTGAAGTTATATCCCAATATCAGTAGCACGCCTCCAAATCCAGTATATGTGTTTGCGGTATATGGATATGACGGATTTGTAGGTAATCCAAGACTTTTGTTAAACATCCTGTATTCTCCATAAGCATGTACTCCATAAGTTACCCATTGCCCAGTAGTGCCTATATTGATATTAACAGGCCACACAGGCGTGCGTGAGTTTTTTATATCATCGCATGAAGCTAGCGCAATTATCATTACGCCAACTATCACCATATATATATGTCTCATTATAAAAGTATTTTATCTATATCCTTTATTTCCTCATCTGTGAAGTCAATATTTCTGATTGACTCAATGCTGTCAGCCAACTGCTCAATGGTACGAGGGCCTATTATCACCGACGTTATTTGTTGCTTAGCCAAAAGCCATGCCGTGGCCATCTGTGCAAGGGTTTGATTCCGACCCTCTGCCATTTCATTAAGTTTCTCCAGCTTAGCAATAAGTTCGGGTGGGATATTTGCAGTAGTGAGATAGTGTCCTTTTGCAATTCTCGAATCTGACGGGACACCTTTAAGGTATTTCGAAGTGAGTACCCCTTGTGCAATCGGAGAAAATGCTGTGAAACCAACTTTATGTTTTGCAAGCACATCAAAATGCCCATGCTCCACATCTCGCACCATCATATTATATTTACCTTGATAAATTAATGGATGCACCTTCTCCCCTTCAAGATATGTAATTGCCTCCTCTAGCTTTTCTATCGGGTAGTTAGACAATCCAATGTATATAGCTTTCCCTGAATGCACTATATCCACTAATGCCTGCATAGCTTCCTCGATAGGAGTTTCTGGATCATAGCGGTGAGAGTAGAATATATCCACATAGTCAAGACGCATTCGGCGAAGCGACTCATCAAGGCTAGTCATCAGCATCTTGCGCGATGAGCCTATTCCATAAGGGCCGTCCCACATATTATACCCAGCCTTAGTGGTCACAATCATCTCGTGGCGATAAGGACGGAAATTTTCATTATATATTTTACCAAAAGTCTCTTCGGCACTTCCGAATGGAGGTCCGTAATTGTTTGCCAAATCAAAACAAGTGATTCCATGGTCGAAAGCATATCTCACCTTTGCCAATGAATTAGCATAAGGGTCGATACCCCCGAAGTTCCACCAGAACCCAAGCGACACAATCGGTAATTTTATACCAGAGTTACCGCATTTGCGATAATTCATCATTCCATCCTCATAGCGCTCAGGCGAAGCCTTATAACTGTCGTCGATCATAGCAGGTTCCTCCCTATTATTAATTGTTGTATTAAATATTATTTACCAAGTAATTTGTCGAAAGCATGATGATAGGTATCGAAATCAAATTGTTCTAGCGTAGATTTGTAAAGAGCCTCCACTCTGTCGTTGCATAGATTTCCGATTGAGCCTTCGTGTGTGTGATGCACTTCTTTCACTGGCGTAAATTTACCTTGCTCGATATCTATACCCACTTTCTTATAAGCATCGCGGAAAGGCATTCCCTCACTAGCAAGTCGATTCACCTCTTCCACTGAGAACATCAAATCATAGCGGCTGTCTTCAAGTATATGCTCGTTCACTTTGATTTGGCTCACCATGGCATTCACCATCACTAGAATAGTTCTAAGCTCAGAGAATGCTGGCAAGAACGATTCTTTAATCATCTGCAAATCGCGGAAATATCCCGAAGGCAAATTATTGGTAATCAGAGTTATTTCATAAGGAAGTGCTTGAAGTTTATTGCACTTTGCCCTTGTAAGCTCAAACACATCAGGATTCTTCTTGTGCGGCATGATAGATGATCCAGTGGTAAACTCATCAGGAAGTTTTATAAATCCAAAGTTTTGAGAATTGAACATACATGCGTCAAAAGCAAGTTTAGACACTGTTGCAGCAACATTAGCTATTGCTTGTGCCACTATTCGTTCAGTCTTGCCACGTCCCATTTGGGCATATACCACGTTATAATCGGGAGTATCAAATCCAAGAAGGTTAGTGGTGAGTGTTCTGTTAAGTGGGAAAGACGAGCCATATCCAGCAGCAGAGCCTAGAGGATTACGATTGCTAACCTTATATGCCGCTTGTAGCACAGTTAGGTCGTCGGCAAACGATTCGGCATAAGCTCCAAACCATAATCCGAAAGATGATGGCATTGCTACTTGTAAATGAGTATAGCCAGGCATCAATACAGCCTTGTATTTCTCGGATTGGCTTAAAAGAGACCTAAACAACGTGGTAATTTGGCCAACGAGCGATTCTATCTCGCTGCGTATGAATAGACGGAGGTCCACAAGTACTTGGTCATTGCGCGAGCGACCTGAGTGAATCTTCTTCCCCACATCTCCAAGACGGCGAGTGAGCATAAGTTCCACCTGTGAATGTACATCTTCCACATCAGGTTCTATCTCAAATTTACCTTCCTCTATTTCTCTATAAATATCTCTCAGAGCAGCAACGAGTTGTTTAAGTTCGTCGGCTGCAAGAAGATTAATCGTTTCAAGCATCGTAATATGCGCAAGCGAACCTAGCACGTCGTAAGGAGCAAGATACATATCCATTTCCCTATCACGACCCACAGTGTAGGTTTCTACATCGTGATTCACCTGCACAGTCTTTTCCCAAAGTTTTGACGCCATTATTCCTTATAATTTAATGTTTAGCACAAAGTTAATCAAAAGAGAATATACTTTTAGAATACTCAATAATTTTTATTACTAAGAACATATTCATTTGCCATTATAGTCTTTCTTATGAAATTACTGACCCGTGGTTCTCCCTTTTTGGTCAAAATAAAACCTAAAGCTATTATTTTTTATATATTTTATTATATATTTGTGACATAAATAGAAATAAATATGAGCACAAACCATTTCACACTTTCAGAAAATCAGTGTTTTTCTACGTTCGAGACAAACTTGTCGCTATTCAGTGCTGCCCCTACAGCCATACCAAACAATGCTTTTCTTAACTGTATTTCTGGTTCTGCGAAAATAGAAATAGATTTAGAACAGTATAATATCAACTCCGATAATTGTCTTTACATATTTAACAATTCGTTGATTAAAGTTGTTTCTGCATCTGAGGACTTCAAATGTGAGACTTTTCTTTTCGACAAGGGTATCACCCTCGACGCAATAATAGGACTCGAAACCGAACTTCTTAAAGTTATATTTGAGAATCCGGTAATAACTGTTACCGACCCAAATGAACGTAAAATCATAAATGATTACTATGATATATTTAATCATTATAGTAAGTTGCCTGAATATGGACATCACTATGACTTTGTGTGCGGTAACATACGCAATATGATTCTATCACGCATCTATATCATAAGGCGCTCCAAAGGACAGCCTAATTCGGCTTTGGGTGGATACAGCACATCCGACAATTATTTCCGTCAATTTATGAAGCTGCTTAGCGAACATTCACGTATCCAGCACGATGTTGCTTTCTATGCCGATGCATTAAGCATAACGCCAAAATACTTGAACGAAATTAGCCGTAAGAAAGCACGCACCACAGCAAAAGACGTTATTACCCAGTATGTTGTGGCTCAAATTAAGCGTGAACTAATTTTATCTGGCAACCCAGTGCAGAGAATTGCCTACGACTTCAATTTCAGCGATCAATCAAGTTTTGGCAAATATTTCAAGAAAACGGTGGGACTTTCTCCTATGGCTTTCCGCAAAAAGCGAATCAAGCAATATGAGGAATAACCACTCATATAATTTTATATACTCTCCTACATTCTTCATGGTTCTTGGTGTGAACAAAACACCTTGAAAATGATTGATTTTACTATAACGTCGATAAAATAGAATAGAATTGCCAAATAATAATAAAATATTCCTCCTTATCTTTTTGGGTATGCTGACGGCTTTTGGGCCTTTTGTTTCCGACCTTTATCTGCCGAACTTTCCTTCTATGGTGTCTTATTTTCACACCGATATCGCCGTAATCCAACTTGGATTGACCTTCAGTATGATCGGGCTTGCCGTAGGACAATTAATCTTCGGGCCGCTTAGCGACCGAGATGGGAGGAAAAAACCTCTCACATATGCCATGGCGATATTTATTGCCACTACGATTATGTGTGTATTTGCGTCCAACGTAACTATTTTCAATGTGCTGCGACTTCTTCAAGGCATAGCTGGTGCTGGCGGTATAGTTATATCCCGCTCTATTGCCACAGACGCCTTTAATGGACGTGAGCTATTGAAGATGCTGGCGGTGATAGGTGCTATCAATGGGATAGCCCCTGTGTGTGCCCCTGTGGCTGGAGGTGCTATTCTTGCAGCTACCGACTGGAGAGGAATATTCGTTATCCTCACTTTCATTGGAATCGTACTTTTAGCCGGATCTTTCTATTTTAAAGAATCCCTGCCAACTGACAAACGAACCGACAAAAGCCTGATTGCCACCTTCAAGTTATTTATCCCAGTGTGTAAGAATTCAAGATTGATGCTTTATGTGATGCAGCAAGGATTTGCCGTATTCATTCTTTTTGGCAACATATCCTCATCGCCATTCATTATCCAGGATCATTATGGATTCTCTGCATTAGGATTCAGTGTGATATTCGGCATCAACGCCATAGCCATAGGCTTAGCCTCAGCTTTATCTGTTAAATTCAAGCATCCAGAGAATTGTGTTGCCGTGAGTTGTATCGGTATGCTCATAGCTAGCATTGCCGAAGGGATAATACTATATCTTGGAGCTTCTTTCTGGTATTATGAGATAGCTCTCTTCATATTATTGTTCATGATGGGGTTCACATTCACGGCATCTACCACAATTGCGCTCAACAGCGAGGAAGTATTCAGGAACCGCATCCGCACTTCTTGGAGCATCCACATTCGTGTGCGGCGGTATTGTGTCGCCATTAGTTGGTATTGGCAACATATTTCACTCTACTGCTATAGTATTCGTTATTGGTGCTATTCTGTCAAGTCTATTTGCCTTCATTGCCAGAAAGCGCTTCGGTATTATGTCTAAGGATTGATGTAATTATTTATTCTTCTTGAAATAATCGTTATTTATCTTTATTCCGAAAATAATAGCACTCATAGTAGTGGTTAGGATATTCGTGAGCAACAACGGCACGTTGTTCAGCAACAACCCTTGTATTGCAAAGAACACACCGCCAAGGCCCATAAGCAAGAAGGTTCCCATAGCTATGTCACCTGTTGAACGAGTCTTGATTGTTCTGATTGTCTGTGGGAGATAACCGAGCACCATGCAGATAGAAGCCATGTAGCCCACAATATTTGCTAATAACTCAAAATCCATATATTCCTCTTATTTATTAGTTTAAAAAATTGAGGTGCAAAGATAATTTAATTTTTCATATTCCACCAACAATATGATAGTTAATAGTTGCAATACATTCACAAATTCAGCAACTTACCCCCATAGTTTCTTCAAATTTCAGCCCTTTGCATTAGCAAATAGATACTTTTACCAATAAATTAATGCTCACAACAATGAAATACCAAACACTAAAATATTATCCCTATAAATGATTTCAAACTATACTGCGATTTCTTAAAATCGTTTCATTTTTATTTTCTATCTTTGTGAATATAAGATGATTTTTTAAAACATTAAAACTAATATTATATGAGTAGAGCTACCGTAAAGAATCTAGAAGCCTTGCGCGATGAAATGCGTAAGGTCAACGTTAGCGCCGTGATTATCCCTGGCACCGATCCTCACCAAAGTGAATATATTTGCGACCATTGGAAATTCCGTGATTGGGTTACAGGATTTACTGGCAGTAATGGTACTGCTGTGGTTACACTTGACAAAGCTGGCCTTTGGACCGATTCAAGATATTTTCTACAAGCTGATGAAGAGCTTAAAGACTCTGGCGTGGACTTGCACAAAGAAGACATCCCTGGAGAAGCTACTATCACCGAATGGCTTGCTGATGAGCTTAAAGAAGACGACATTGTGGGAGTAGACGGACGTCTTTTCTCTCTTAACAAGGCCAACCAACTAGAAATATTCTGTGGAACTAACGGATTCCGTTTTGCTCCAGATTTCGTTCCTGCCGAATCTATTTGGCAAGACCGTCCTGTCCGCCCTCTCGACAAGGCTTTTATTCACAAAGAGGAATATGCCGGAGAGAGTGCACAAAACAAGATTGAACGTGTGCTTGCCGAGGTTGACAAACTTGGTGCTGAAGCGATGCTTCTTCCTGCCCTCGACGAAGTGGCTTGGATTCTTAATCTTCGTGGCACTGATGTTATGTTCACACCTGTGGTAATTTCTTTCCTTTATCTTTCTGAAAAGGAGAAAGTGCTATTTATTGACAGCGAAAAACTTGATGACGAAGTAAATGAATATTTGAAGTCTATCGACGTGAAGGTGAAACCTTACGATGAGATACAGACTTATCTTAACAAGAAAGTGAATGTGAACACTACAGTGCTTCTCGATCCTAACCAAGTGAGCGACACGCTAGGTCAAGCGCTAGAGGGCAACAAGGTGTTTGCTAAATCCCCGGTAGCTCTTCTTAAGGCCGTTAAGAACGACGTTCAGATTGCAGGTACCCGCAAAGCCATGGAACGTGATGGAGCAGCTCTAGTGCGCCTATGGATGTGGCTTGAGAACAATGTTCCTACCGGCAACGTAAACGAAATGACAGTATGGGAAAAAGGCAAGGAATTCCGTGCACAAAGCCCTCTTTATCGCGAAGACAGCTTTGGTATGATTGCAGGCTACAAGGCTCATGGTGCTATCGTGCACTACACAGCTTCTGAGGAATCAGCATCTACACTAGAACCTAATGGAATGCTTCTTATCGACTCTGGAGCCCAATATCTTGACGGCACTACCGATATCACTCGCACGCTCACTCTAGGCAACCCTACGGCTCAAGAGAAGCACGATTATACACTTGTTCTTAAAGGCCATTTGGCTCTTGGACATGCAAATTTCCCTGTAGGCACTCGCGGAAGCCAACTTGATGCTCTCGCTCGCATATATCAATGGAATGAATATATGACCTACCTTCATGGAACAGGCCATGGCGTGGGACATTTCCTCGGCGTACACGAAGGTCCTCAGAATATACGTTTGAACGAGAACTCTACTGTGCTTGAACCTGGCATGATTACTTCAAATGAACCAGGACTTTACAAAACGGGACAATATGGTATCCGCATCGAGAACCTTGTACTAACTGTTCCATCTAAAAAGACTGAGAAATTTGGCGATTTTATGAAGTTTGAAACACTCACGCTTTTCCCTTATGACCGCCAACTTATAGACCTGTCAATGCTTAGCGATGTGGAAATAGCTCAAATCAACGAATATCACGCTATGGTGGACCAACGTCTCACTCCTTATCTAAACGACGAGGAAAAGAGCTGGCTCGATAAGCAAACATCTCCTATTACACGTTAACAATATATTAAAATCATAGGATATGGCACTTATAAAGTCGGTAAGAGGATTCACTCCTAAAATAGGCAAAAACTGCTTCCTTGCAGACAATGCCACCATCATTGGCGACACCACCATTGGCGACGAATGCAGCATCTGGTTTTCTACTGTGCTTCGTGGAGATGTAAACACCATCACTATTGGCAACCGTGTAAATATTCAAGATGGTTCGGTTCTTCACACATTATATCAGAAATCCACTATCGAGATTGGTGATGATGTGTCAATCGGCCATAATGTTACAGTTCATGGTGCCAAGATACATGATTTGGCGCTAATTGGAATGGGCAGCGTACTACTCGACGATGTAGAAGTGGGAGAAGGAGCCATCGTGGCTGCCGGAAGTGTGGTAACAGGACGCACCAAAATTGGGCCTAACGAGTTATGGGCTGGAGTACCAGCTAAATTCATAAAGATGGTGGACCCTGCGCAGAGTCGTGAAATAAATCAAAAGATTGCTCGCAACTATTTGATGTACTCCACTTGGTATGACCAACCAGAAGCCGAAAAAGCTGATTAGCATTACATTAACTACGTTATAACACACTTAAGGATGGGTAATTTCATATTACTCATCCTTTTTTATTAAATATTCCATCCAGATATTTTGATATTTTAAGTAAAAATTACTACATTTGCACCACTTTTAGGAAAAGGTATGGTTTATTGATTAGATAGATTTATAAATTACACAATGACTATCAGAATTTGAAGCTTAATAAGATTGAAGCATCTTGAAGCAAGCCCCAATAAATCCCTATAGTTTTTAGAAGTACACTGTATTACGAATTATTTTTTACTTTATTATTTGAAGCAATGAACAGAATAAAATGCGTTTTATTCGGCATTACCGTGATGTGCAGCCTTTTTAGTGCGAAAATGTATGCTGCCTTTAATGAAAATCACGGAGAACAAGTCTATGAGTACCTTGGGTTAGGAAACTCAAATGAAGCAGTAGCTTATGCCGACGTTATTGGAGAAGGAAAACAACCAACTATCAACTACACAATTTACGATCCTGCAGGATACGTTACTGGAATTAGCATTTACGCTATTCCTTATGTTTCCGATTTAGTGGACGAAGTAGAATTCTCTGAATTAATGATTTATGATTACCGTAACCCTACGAAAGGGAACAATGGAATTCTGCTTGGCTCTACAAGCGACCTCTCATCCTCACAAATCACATCAAGTGCACGTCTTGAAGAAGGAAAGCAATACCGCATATACCTAACTGTGAATATTGCTAGCGGCAAGAATTTGCCTTTTATGAAGAACGCTAACGGCACTCCAAACTACACAAAAGTAGGCGGCATTGTGGCTAAAGTGGGGAACTACACTATCACGAATGCTAAGAATGACCAATCAACACGTATCCTAGTGCCAAAACGCCAACTGTTATATATTCCAGGAACAGATGTTGACGGCACGACACCTCGCGACGGGTATTCTAAGTTCTACCGCATTCCAGCAATGACCGTAGCTAAAGACGGAACAATAATTGCTACTAGCGATGCCCGCAAATTCCACGCTCATGATATTAAGAACGACATCGACATCCTTTGTCGCACGTCTAAAGATAATGGGCGCACATGGAGCAGCCAACACACTATCGCCGGTCACATAGGAGGCTCTAGCGATAATGCAGACAATGTAGAAGGATATGGCGACGCTTCTCTTGCCACTCTTCCTAATGGCGACATACTTTGTACAATGGTGTCGGGCGACATGCTCTCCAAATACTACGAAGGGATAAAGCAAGATGATGGCTCTAGCACAAAAAATTATTACACAATAAGCAAAGACAAAGGCGTGACATGGAGCGCACTATCACAGATTCCAGCTTCAGTTATCAACTATCGCCGCGGCTGTATAGCCCCTGGAACTATGTGCACTGTCAAAGAGGGAGCTCTCGCAGGAAAGGTACTTGCTCTGTTCAGATATTATAGAGACGGATTTATACTATCAGATTTTAGCGGTAACTATCTTCTTATATTCGACCCAACCACCAATTCTTGGAGCCGATTTAACAACGAAATCACTCTCACTGGCAAAGCTAGCGATGACGAGGCTCATCTTATTGAAATAGGAGAAAATAGATTTCTTATGAGCGCGCGCACTTCGGCTTCTGGCAACAGAGCTTTTGCTGAACTAAATATATCAAAAGACGGGTCAAATCTTACAGTGAACAAGGTTACTTCAAACCTAAACCTCAAGACTGCCTGCAACGGAACTATCGCAAACTTCACCGACGAAAACGGCAACGAATATATGTTGCACTCTGTTCCTACTGGCAATGACAATGGCAAAAGAACAGGATTAGATATATATACTGCACCAAAAATGTCGTCAAAGAACAACATCAACTGGACTAACTCTTTCAGCGTAAGTGATCCTCTCGACAAATATGATGAGAATTCACAATACAGCTCCATCGTAGTTCAAAAAGATGGAACGATAGGAATTCTTTATGAATATTATCCAAATACCACTTATCATAGAGACCATATTTTCTCCATGCCAGAAGGCGACTATTATTTGGCAACATGGTATATGAACCTCCGTATTGAGGATATTCTTGGCGGTGTCACTTCTCCTATCGACGCCTCATTGAAGGCTCCGGAGATTACCCCTAAGAACTATGTGTTCGACATCAACGATGCTAAGGATCGTCCTGTAATCACCATCGAGCAAGATAATCTTCAGCAAGGAGTACAGACTTGGTATCAAATCGAAGTCAAGAATCCATCAGGAAATGTAACTCACAGATACAACGGACTCTATAACGCTCCTATTACAATAGAAACAATTGCACAGCCTGTTGAGAACAACTCCACATATAATATCACTGCATATTGTGCACTCGACGGATATGCTAGTTCAAAGCCTGCTGACGAGAAATATATTATTACTAACAAAGTAAGTAGAATTAAGGTTGTAACAGTTCCTTATGCTAAATCTGCCGACTCCGAAATTTCAGTAACCGACTATGGTAGCTATGCTGAAGGAAATATAGTGAAAGCTATTGCCGGAACTAAAGTTGTTGTAAACAGTATCGGTAACAATCCATACACTTTCGATAAGTTCACTGCCGACTTTGAAGGTAAGACTCCCATAAGTTCTATCCTCAGCTATAACGAAGACAATATAGGTGGATATCAAATTTCATTCAACACACCAGAGGAATTCAAAGCCAATGGCACCGATGAAGACGGCAATCCAGTATTAGTGATATATGCTCAATACAAAACTGAGATTGGCGGATTAGTTTCTCAAATCACGACTAACTACACCGATCCTAAGGGAGTAAAATACTCACGTATGTGGAGCACCGACCCTAATTATGCTAAATTTCCAACAAATATAGATAGCAACGTGAAATTTGCTTATCCAGAGGTTAAAAACAATATAATAACAGCTGAAAAAGCATTTACATACCCTAAAGACTACTTAGACTTTGGTATAAATGCCACCATTTCAATGCTGCCTGACGCTCTCACGGCTTCCGACTTCAACGCAGTGATTCTTTGCCGAGTAAAAGGCAATGGTTATCTTAAGAATGGAGAAAACTACCGCTACGTTCTATACAACGGCATGAACCACCCATTCGCAGCAGAAAGCAAGATTGCGACCGATGCAGTTTCTAACGAAAATTGGTACACAACAGCTTCAGCACACACATCTGCTAATACGGCAAGCGTAGCATCGGCTCCAGTTAGCACCACAGCAATTCCAGAGAAAATCACCGATACATTCACTCTGTTCGCTCCAGGCGAAGAAGTACCTGAAACGGCTGATTTCTATCTTGAAACATACGTGGTGAGCAACGTACCAGAAACAATAGACGACATAATAAACGGCAACTACCTTTATATGTCATCACAGCCATTCACACACATCGATGTTACCACAGCAGTGGACAACTTGAATTCTGATGCCTCTGTTCTAACAATAGCACGCACCGAGGGTGGCGCAAGATTCACAGCAAGCAAATCCACAGTAGTGAATATCTACAGCGTATCAGGAACGCTCATAAAGACGTTCAACCTCAATGGGACCTCCACAATATTACTTCCTCAAGGAGTGTATATTGCTAACGGACAAAAATTTATCGTAATATAGTATATAATCTATACGTCTAAAACATGCGTCATCAGCCAAGTGCCGGTGACGCTTTTTTGTGTCGTCAACGCTAAAAAACACATGGAAATCGCATAAAATATTTGCAAAAGCTAAATCCAAGTGTTATCTTTGCACTGCTTTTAAGTAAAGTGTTTACCTCACAAGCTTAACGAAGCTGCTCGGATGGTGGAATGGTAGACACGAAGGACTTAAAATCCTTTGGTCATTGCGACTGTGTGGGTTCAAGTCCCACTCCGAGTACCGATATCCCCTCTTAATCATTTGATTTTGAGGGGTTTATTATTTCTCAGGTGTAACAGATCTACCATTTCCTATTGATTGAACTTTATATCCATCAATTTTCATAATCAAAAATTTTATCTTAGTTACATAATAATGGGTTAAGTCGTTCTTTAAGGCTATCAAGATTCATATTGGGTTCAAGCGATATTTCGGACCCATTAAAATTCCCTCTTAGAAAACGATTAACATATCCTTCGCTTTCATTTCGCGGATATTCTGCTAAGATACTTTCCCAAAATGTTTTATAATAATTGACATGTCCGTTTGTTGATTTATAAAACGGAGTCCATGTATCTTGAAAATCGGAGTTATTGCTTTTTATATCAATTATCTCTATTGAATCAAGTCTTCTATTAATGCTATGATACGTCTTTAATATTCTATTTATGGCTTCTTCATCTGTTATTGGAGCACTATATCCAAAAAATGTAATTAATCCGGCATGTTGACAATACCAATCAAATTCATTCCATTGTTCTTTAATAAATATATCGCAGTTATAATTTTTATTTTTGACTGGGAATAAAATCTTCGGCATTTTAAAGGGCTTATGACACTTTGGGCAGCTAATGTTTTGTAAAGGGCCGAATCTCTTACATTCCTCGCAAAATCCTACAGCAACATTTCCATGGAGAAATAACAACTGAGGTAAATCATTCGTGATCTTTTTCATCCTATTATAAGCCTCTAATAAAAGGGGGTCCCAATTAAATGTAGCAATACAATCTTTCTTTGTTAACGCAACAACAAGGTAATCATATATAGTGAGATTGTCAGGTAGTTTCATATCGCTGAAGTAGTTGATAATCGCTTGTTCTACTCCTTGGACTACTTTATAATATTCATGTTTTCCATATAGTTCGGAATAAATATTTTCAATATTATCACCCTCGTATTCTATTTCAACCCCTTTTAATAGATAATCCAATCCCAACTTTTTCAAAAAGCCGTTCATTACTGCACTTTTCTTCCCATTCTTATCGCCATCAGGAATCGCAGCGATAGTTGCTCCAGCCCCAAGCATTACTAAATAGGGTTGTTTTTCTTTTGCTATAAATAATTCTTTAATCTTATTATATGTCATACTATTTTTTAAATTTCAAGTTAATATTATTCCATATAAATTTCTTAATGTAAAATCTATCTGATCAATATACTCGAGCTCTATTATATCCTTAAGTAATGGATTTCCAATCGAAAGTTTCTCGCGTTCTGAATTCAAAAAAAGATTTACATTCTCATTACTTTGTGGTATTTACCTCTAAATAAAAATGATGTCAGTTTAAATTTAGAGAATAGTATCCAAATTGATCAATGTCCTCTAAAATTCTTCTCGTAATAAATTCATTTGAATAAAAAAGCTCACGATAATTAAGTTAGCTGGTATACCCCCGCTTAATATTCCTCCATTAACTTTGGATCATCCGTAAACTTACTTCCGCTCTTTGTCGTATAAGATATTTAATTTTGCTTGGTCTGATCTTATACACAAATATATATCTTTATTTCGCCTAGGAGAAATATTCCAACAAAACAAAGCCATTTTTTATAATCGAGAGAAATTATTATTTCTATAACTAATGGATTTAAATTATTTTTAGCATACTTATATTACCTCTTGTTTTTACAGTAAATACCTCAGGGTTGGTCTTCTTATAGCTTGATGGATATATTCATTTGCAGTCTTCACACAAAACATTCCCACATCCATTTGTTGTATCATAAATTTTCCCATAATATTCTCTCAGATATTAGTTCATACTATTAATAAATTAATGACAAAGATAGATTATTTGCTTTCTGGTGAATTCAGAAAAAATCAACTTACAATAATATAAAGCTATATTATCCTATAAAATTGCATTCACACTTGTTTCATCTGTTTCCCTTGTTTCATGAAACAAAATGCTACAAAAGATTATCACACTGAAAGGCTACAGTTTTGCTAAACCGGATACAAAGTGCCCGGATAATGAAAATATCCAAAGCCTTGTCTGAAGGTCAACATACCACCCAGTACAACAAGGGTACAGTGGCTTTCCGTTTTATACTCCAGAGGGAATAAAAAAAGAGGAAACCTATTAAGATTTCCTCTTGGGGGTGAAAGATGGGTCTCGAACCCACGACCTTCGGAACCACAATCCGACGCTCTAACCAACTGAGCTACATTCACCATGTTGATTTAACGGGTGCAAAGATAAGGTAAAAAGTGGAATTTGCAAAATACTTAGGCAACTTTTTGCTCACTAACAATTATTTTTTCTTCGCTATTTCATAGCATTCTGTGCGATGAATTGCGACGGGACTAATGCAAGTGCCTGATTATCATATCCGCAAACAAAATGTCTGAGAGAAGAATAATCCTCTCTCAGACATTGCTATGTAAAATCATTATGTCGTTATGCCTTTTAATAGAATAAGATGAACCCTGTTGAAAGAGGATTAATCTGGGGGCCAAAACCTCCCTTTATCACGTTACATGGGCTATATTTGACATACCACCCGCAACCATTCCAAAGAAGCGTTCCCATGAAATCGCAAGTAATGCGGTTTTGATTCACACCACGACTAAACTCTTCCATCTTTGACCCATCTTTCATATATTTAGTCTTGATGCTTGCACGCGTGTTGATATTCATCACCACTCCAAGATCCAGTGTTAATTTTTGGTAGAGACGCTGCTTGAAAGAAAATGGCACTAAGATGCTAAATACCTTGTAGCGAGATGAAATAGGTGATTGTCCATCGAGATAGTGACCAATATCTGATCCTTCATCAGTTTTGTAGAATCGATAGTTTTTATCCAACTTATAGTTTCGCCAATCAAGACCGAATCCCAATTTTATCCACTGGTTTCTGTTTAGCTTGAACTCTACAGCAAGAACATTCTGGTAGAAAATCTCATAAGAATGTCCCATGTCAAAATCATTGCCATCGCCAAGAGCGTCAATCCATCCAAAGCCCAAGCCACCTGAAATAATAGATACTGTGTGCTTCTTTCTGTTTGAAGACTCGTTCTTTGTGAAAGGCAGCTGTAGAATCCAGTCCTTCTGCTCGGTTTTCACCACTCCGTCAGGAGCATATTTGCTATTATAGGTGTAGCGATAATCGGAGTCTGAACCTGTCCCTACCACAGTTACGTTCACACCAGTAGAATCTTCAGTGATGACCACCTTTTGAGCATTCTCAATAGTTTTTACTGTGTCGGGAAGTACTGAGGTAGCAGCAGAAGCTCCTAAGGCACATAGGCTGAAACTAAATAGAGCAATAACTAATTTTTTCATAATGTATAATAGTATTTTTATTTTCTAATTAAATTCTTAATGTATTCCGAGGAAGCTCTTCCTTCCATATAGATGAGTGTAACGCGGCTCACGGGGCTTCGATGGCTCAAGGCCTGGTTGAGAAAGAAGATATAGCGATTCTCGCCATCCTGAGGTCTAAGCACGTAGTAGCCATAGTAGATGCGTCCGCCACGCAGTTCCACTTCTTTGTCGATAGCAGAAGCGCCATCTTTAGCTACAAGCCGCTCAATTAGTGCTGCAGCCTGAGCGTCGTCAGTAATCGTAATGCTTCGGTACACATTCAGATTAATTGACTTCGCCTTTTTACCCGTAACCACTATTTCTGTGGCTTTAGGCGATTTCTGGTATCTTCCGTCAAATAGCTGTTTGATATTCAGCCCCTCCTGGGCTGAAGCTCCCACAGAAGCCATAAAGCAGCATATAAGCAGAATTATTTTAGCAATATGTTTCATATTAAAATAATGTCTTTAAAATTCCACATCAATTGCATCTCCCACTGACGAGAGTTGTTGTTGCATATTATCATCCACGCTCTTTGACGCAGTATTCACCTCGTTTAAATCACCTTTCACCATCGACATAACCATCTCCGAGTCGGTAACCTTCACACCATTCACATAGGCCACACAAGTGCCATTATTTGAGGATGCCAACTTAATGCCTATTGTCCCGGCCACTGCGATAACTGCTGCTGCAGATACTATCTTCCACGTCCTGCGCACTCTGAGCCTGACAATGCGACTATTATAGTGTTTTGCTCCTTCTGCTAGAAATCCCATAGTGGCAAGTGCCTCATCTATGGACTTACTCTTATATTTGCAGTGGGCAAGATTATTGCGCAGAAGAATTTCTTCTTCTTCAGACAGTTCGCAATCGAAATAGCGCTCTATCATCATTTCTAGCTCGTCCTTGCTTACTGCTTTGAAATTGTATCTTAAATTCTTCATTGCTTGTGATTATTATTGTAAATATCTCTTATCAATTTTCTAGCCCTACTAAGGTTCACCCTCACGTTGGGCTCTGTCATTCCAAGTTCTTGGGCTATATCATCAAAACTCGCTCCCTCATATTCCCGCATCCTCATTATAGTTTTCTGCGTGTCAGATAGTCGGCTAGCGATAATTTTGTTCACTTCTTCAAACATTTCCGTCCGTCCAACATCGCCATCGTCGCTCGTCACCATGTCGGCCACCTCCTTCTGTCCATCAACAGGCACCGTGTCGAGCACAGTCTTATGTCGAATGGAATCGATGCATATATTGCGCACTGTCACTACGCTAAGCCCCTCTGCAGCCGAAGAAGTGGTAATAGACTCTCTGCGCTGCCAAAGCCTGCAGAACGCATCCTGCACCGCATCAGCCGCCTCATCCTCGTCGCCTAGTATACGTCTCGCCATAGATGTGAGACGCTGACGTATATTGACGAAGGTAGTTGTCAGTTTGTCATTTTCCATTTATAAATCTACTGCTTTAAAAGCTTTTCAATAGTAATACGAAAGTACTTCAAATTTGTAACACTCTCGAATGATTTTTTTTACAATTTTTTATTCCCTATAAAAATATGCACGCACATAGCCCCTATACCAGCACGAGCCAACAATGGCTACACACTTGTATCCCATATGTCAGTAGTATGGATTCTATTAGTGGCTTTGTGGGGCAGAGGTGGTTATTTTTATTACTTGGAGGGCATTTTCATTGGCTATTTTCACCATGGCTTGACTACCACGACTATCTGTCCATTTATAGACGTGTTCTTCTTTGTTACATTCTGGTTCTGTCTTGAAAATCTTGTTGAAATGATTAATTATATTATCAACCTCTTCGGTAGAGTTTTCTACGTTGCTTATTGTAGTAGAACAACCTATATAGTGCTTGTTTTGGAAGTAGTAATGCGTCATAACGTTTGGCGTAGACTCCACAAGGTCTATAAAATCGTCGTAATCTTCACTAAATGTGCGCACATATTCTGGATACCGCCTTTGCAAAGTCCAAAGAGCCCTTTTAAACGTAGTGCCAAAAGGAAAGTTATGGTCACCTTTCACCACTATTGCATTGCTGCTAGGCTTTGCTCCTAACACAAAAGAAGGTATTCCTGAGAACGTCAGGAAACCTTCTAATATCATTATGGTACATATAGTGCAAATTAATCTACGCATATCATTTCACTTGGATGTTAAATGAATAGCTATAAGGTTTCACCTCATATCTATATTTAGATAACGGCAAAGCGCCCCAAGAATTGTCCCCACCAAGTCCGCGTTGGAACAAATCTATGTTAAGATACACTTCCTTGCGAGGAGTGAGGTCGCTAGTATGTTGCTGTTTCTTAGTGATTCCTGGGTCTAAATCCGAAGTTGTAAAGTTGAGGGCAGAAAAAAGAAATGGCATATATTCCATATCGAAATATTTGCCATTTCCAGTTTTTGTGATACTCAAGTAGTGCCTGTTTACTTAGCGAGTAGCACGGTTACTTTTCTTTTTCCAGTCTTTACGTCTGAAAATCCGAAGCCCCACATTACGTTTGTCTCGTCATCTAGTCTGGTACAAACGTCACGTAATCCTCCGATTTCACTGTAAGAGACTTGTCGATCATGTTCGTTAGCGCAGATTGAAACGGCTAGATTTTTCACACCGCTTAGATCTCTTTCGCTAAGCATCCCCAAAGCACCTTTTACTGTGTCGTCACAACACTCTAAAATGCTAAAGTCATCACATAAATCGAGAAAAGAAAGGTCAGAGGCACTTAAACCCATTGGACCTGGTGCACACATGGTGCCCAAAATCACCTCTTTTTGGTCTTTCATCATCTCTATGATTACGTTAAACAAACAACGATGCAAATGTAATAATTCATTTCAATTTTGTATAGAAAAAATGCGTCTTTTTTGGATGAAAAAACAATAAACATGAAAGTTTAAGGCTCAATTACAAATAAATATTAAAAATATGTTTACAACGCATAAAATATCTATGGAAAAAGGCTATATTTGTAAATAATTAGTTGCACATAATCTATAAACGTTTGCCTTATGTTGACTCAAATTTTTAATGGTCATATATTAACACCTTCAGGATGGATAGATGAAGGTTCAGTGCTAATCGAGAATGGACGAATCAAAGAAATCCGCCGTAATAGTTATATAGTTCCAGAAGCAAAAGCTATCGATGCTCACGGCATGCACGTAGCTCCAGGATGTATCGAATTACATATTCATGGAGGTGGCGATGCCGACTTTATGGAAGGGACAGAAGCGGCTTTCCGCACAGCGGTAAAAGCACACATGGAACATGGTACCACAAGTATCTACCCTACTTTATCTTCTTCATCAGTTCCAATGATTAGAGCAGCTGCCGAGACTTGTACAAAGCTTATGGCAGAACCAAACTCTCCTATTCTTGGATTGCACCTGGAAGGACACTATTTGAATATGAAAAAAGCTGGTGGCCAAATCCCAGAATACATAAAGAACCCTGACCCAAAGGAATATATTCCTATCATAGAGGATTTTGACTGTATCAAGCGTTGGGATGCTGCACCTGAATTGCCAGGAGCACGCCAGTTTGCCGAATATATCACTTCAAAAGGGGTACTTGCTGCAGTGGCTCACACCGAAGCCGACTATGAATGTATCCGCATGGCTAGTGAAGCTGGTTATCGCCACGCTACACACTTCTATAACGCTATGCCTGGTTTCCACAACAACCGAGAATACAAGCATGAGGGAACTGTAGAAAGCATCTATTTGATGGACAATATGACAGTTGAAATGATTGGTGATGGTATTCACGTGCCTCACACAATCTTACGACTTATCTATAAATTCAAAGGTGTAGAACGCACTGCTCTTATCACCGATGCTCTTTCTTGCTCGGCTAGCAATTCCACTAAGGCATTTGACCCACGTGTAATTATAGAAGACGGCGTATGTAAACTTGCCGACCACTCTGCTCTTGCTGGAAGTATCGCTACAATGGACCGCGTGATTCGCACAGTTGCCAATGAAGCAGAAATTCCATTGCGCGACGTGATTCTCATGGCATCGGAAACTCCTGCTCGTATCATGGGTGTTTACGACCGCAAGGGTTCCCTTGAAAGAGGCAAAGATGCTGATATCATCATACTTGACCACTCGCTCAAGCTTCGTGCAGTGTTCGCTATGGGTGAGCTTGTGGACAGAACAAATACCCTTTAATGCTTTTGTTCCTTGGTGGAATCATAGTATTGAAAGCATTGATGACAATCAAGCTGCTTAAAAAGAATTAAGGTTTTAATTTGCAAAAACGATAGGCTGGTCAGCGATTTTGTTGGGCAGCCTTTTTTATGTCTTCACTCAAGGTGATACCTATTACTCCAATGATACATTTGCCTTCGTGACTTTATATTGTCTTTAGCTAAAAAGCACTCTCCACTCAAAATATGTATATGCCTTAGTAAAGGCTTAATTAATTTATACTAATTTGTATATAAAAAAAGAGGAATTCCTAACGTCACCGTCCAGAATTCCCTAATAATTAACTTTATGCTTGTTATACAATTAAAGCCTGATTTTTCCGATTAATTTGCGTATGCTACCGTTATTAATTGCCGGTGCATGACCATCCTCTGGATAAGCTATAGCTATGTCTCCTTTGGAAAGTATGGTAAATTTATCGGGAACGTCGGTGGACAAAGCGCAGTCGCTTTCAGAACAATATTCCTGAGAAATGGTTCTGATGTCGTCAATATGTTTCCACCCTATTGTCTCTTCTTCCGAAAGAAGGATATGGACATCAATATATTGCCTATGCATCTCAAGTACCTGCTTTTCTTTAGCCACACCATCAAGTTCAACACTGTTGATAAATAGATTGTCGCCGTCCAGTTCAATACGTCCCAATGGGAAGCCATTCTGAATATTGGCTGCAACATAATCCAGCAGCTGAACTATTTTATCATTTACATCACCTAGTTGGTGATATGTTCTTATATCTGTAACTATCATTATGAACTAAATTTACTGTTTGTTGTCGGTCGTTGGCCTAAGCACAATAAGCTGTATAGCAAGTGCAACTACAAGGATACCGGCAAGCATAGCAAAACCTACTCCTAAATCGCCTCCTTCAGTCCAGCTACCTAGCACTTTGGTTATTATCGCACCTGCAAATACACCCGTCATATTCATTATGCCATAGGCTGTAGCACGCTGTTTTGCAGATACAAACTGACAAAGAATAGGCATATTGTTAGCGTCAAACATACCATATCCAACTCCGAAGCACAAGCCTGCTCCAATAGCTCCAAACATACTATGGCCAAGTCCGAGCAAAAGAAGTGCCGGCACCATAAGTCCTAGGCCTATTGCACTTGTGTATATACGTCCTTTTATATTTGTGCGCACCCAGCGGTCAGACATTGTTCCACCCACCACAACACCTATAAACGATGAAACGGCAATAGTGATTGTGGATAATGGACCAGCTTGCGACATTGGTATATTCAGGCTCTCTGCAAACTGAGTCGGCAACCAATTTTTAGTAGCCCATCCTGGCAAAGAGGAAGAACCGAAATAGAAAAGTATCACCCAGAAAGCCACATTTGAGAATATTAGGCCAAAACTCTTTAGAATATTCTTTCGGTCGGGTTCGGTCTTATTTGGCTCCAGCTCAGGAATGCTATTCTCACGTTTGTCATGCAAGAACATAATCAGCACAACCGAATAGATTACACCTATCAATCCAAACCAATGGAAAGTAGTCTGCCAAGAAAATGCGGCAGCCACAGTAGCACCAAATCCCCCTATTGCTTGTCCCACATATAATCCAGTCATATGAATACCTATCGCAAGACTTTTTGACTTGCCAGTGTGGTAGTCGGCGATTAATGAAAGCCCTGCAGGGATGTATAGAGCCTCGCTAATGCCCATTAAGGCCCTCAGCCAGTATATTTGCTGGAATGACTCACAATAGCCCATTAGAAGCGTTACAAACGACCAAACAAACAAACTGGATATGATGAGCCACTTGCGGTTAACTCTATCAGCAAACGCACCAGCAATAGGGCTCATAAAGCCGTAAATCCATAGGAATATAGCCATCAAACGACCGAAGTTTACGGCTGATTCGAGTTCGGTGATATCAATCTGCATTGACTCCCTCATGGTAGATAACATCTGTCGGTCCATATAATTCAACAGAGCTACCACCCATAGCAGTCCTACAACCACCCACGGATAAAACTTATATGAAGTTATCTTATTCATTTCAAAAATTTATATTAATCTGTTATCTCTGGCACGTCCACCCCTGAAGGTGATAATCCAGGACCTCCGCCTGCAGTGTAACCACGGCTTTCGCCACTCTCCCATTTAGAAATCCAGAAAGAATATAGGTCGCCCTGCGTCATATAGAACTTTATACGTATTTTCTTATCTTTAAGCAATTCTAAATCAGCAACTAGAATTTTTGTGGAATTCACGTTGCGAAGATATTTTATCTCTTTCTTAGAGAATCCTTTAATTACATTTCCGTCTTCATTTAGGACATCAAAGAACAATTTGCCCTTTAAGTCTACATTCACAAAAAGATAACGTCCGTCAAATTCAAGTGTCTCTGTTGTCAATGTGCATTCTTTCTTTCCTGCATGCATAGAAATAAACCCATCTCTGCGAAGCGTAGCCAATCCCGTGGATACATGGCTATCCCACATCACATCGTTCAATCTTCTACCGCTTGAATAGAAATAGAGCGAATCTCCTACAATAAGCGGAGTACCATTGATTGACTGCATATTACCCCAGTTCCAAGCACCATCAGTTTCATTCACATTCATGAAAGGTTGATGAGTGGGACGAGAGAAATGAAATCCGTCACGGCTATATCCCAGCGACACCACGTTTCTTTTCTGTATATTTTGCTCCTCGCATACTCGATTCTCAGGGCCGCTCCACGCACTATACTGCCCAAGGATAATGCTTTCATAGGCAATACAGTCGAAGTTATATATCCCAGGATTTACCTCTGGATATTTCTCATGTCTAAGCTCCTTGTCGTCTGGGGTAAACCAGAAAACTATATTCTTATCAGCTGCATCAGTGCGTATTCTGTGAGCAAACGACACCAATGCCTCTGGATCTTCATTTTCAATATAAAAACGTGAACGGCTTGATACTGGAGTAGATGCTCTCATGCTCAATGCCCATTTATTTGTAAATGGATTGTAGAATGCTGTAGTGCGGTCACTCATATCTCCTGATTGCGCCACACCCTTCGACCAATGAATACCGTCCTCTGAGTATTTCAAGATTATCTGCCAGCGACGGTCAGAAGGTCTGCGTTCTATATTAAACATCTTATAGCGTTGCGCCGGATTCTTTTCAAAACGGTCTAACCATATTGTTGCGGCGTCCCTATTGCACGTATCCACAATATTAGTGCCTGGATAGATATCGCACAAGGTTTTTTCCCAATGCTTGCCATCCTTTGACTCTGCGTATCCAGTATAGAAACTCTGGCCGTCCTCTTTATAAAGTGAACCAGCTCCTGCAAGATACCACATTTTAAAAGTTCCAGTGTTGTCATCATACCAGATTCCATCACTGAACGGAGCAGCATATTTGGCTCCCGTAGATGTATTTTCCCAACTCCTATCTGGCTCTACCACAGGATTGTTTTTGTAGAAATTAGGTGTGTGAAACACCCTTTCCATATCTGTGTGCGAAATCAAGAAGTCATCTACAAATAATTGGCGCCCTACATTTACAGGAATAACCGAAGGCTTCTCCCTCAAATATGGTACGTCCATTTCTTTTGCCGTATCTGCAATTTTATATCTTGGAGGCCACACATCCGGAAGTTCGATTCCATTTGAGAGTGTCTTTGCGTTCATGCTGGCAAATGGGATAAGAGCCATTAGAATTAGTGGTTTGAAAAAGCTATTCATTTCGATGATTTATTTGTTTTTAAGTGCATGGGCATAATTTATTACCCATGCACAAATTTATAAGATTTTTACCATCCAGGGTTATTCGTAGTGATATAAGGATTGCCATCTACCTCTTCTTGTGGTATTGGTAGCCATTCGTCCTTATTTTCCTTGAATCCTTGGTATGTACCCTGACTGTATTTCTTGAAATATGGATCAGTAGAAGTCAATTCTTTAAAACGTGCTGATAATTTGCCCCAACGAAGCAAGTCATATCCACGATGACCTTCACCAGTAAGTTCAAGTACTCTTTCCTTCTCAATAGATGTCATATCCACTGATGCCAACTTAGGCAGGCTTACACTTTTGCGGGAACGAACCATATTCACTGCGTCAAGAGCAGAGATATCACCTTGCTTTCCACCCATCACCACTGATTCAGCATACATTAATAGCACGTCAGCATATCTGATATAAGGATAGTTAAGACCGAAAGCTCTTAGATTTCCCATATACATCTTAGTTCCAGGATCGGTAGTAGGCAACGTCCAATCTAAAGATTTACGACAAGCACTCTTGTAATTATTTAATGCAGGAACACCAAATTGTCCGAATCCCTTAGTTCCATAATATTCTTGATAAGTCTTTCCGTCAAACACCTTTACTCTTTCGCCTTCCTTAGGGCTTATCTCTGGAGCTGAATCATCAAACACAAGCGTTCCAAACATTCTATAGTCGGTCTTGCCATTTGCATCCTTAGAGTTAACGAATGTATCGTACACCCAATTATGCATCACTTGGCTGAATTTAGAGCCCTTCCAAGGTGGTTGGAATCCACGAGGATCTCTCCACACACCACTTGTAGCAAGCCCTGGATTGAAGACTGTATTAACAGCATCGCCCATAAATTGAATTTCAAAAACAGACTCGTCGCTATTTTCGTGTTTGACATCAAAATTCCAGTTGTAATCGTCATTCAAGATATACTTTCCATAGTCACCGCGTATCACCTCATTAAACTCAGCAGCAGCCTCTGAATAATAAGTTTTCTTTGATGAACCATAGATAGGTTCTATTCCACTTCTGTAAAGATAAGCCTTTCCTAGCAATGCGGCTGCTGCACCTTTTGTGGCACGCCCTGCATTGTTTGCTCCCCAATATGTCTTTTCAGGAAGTAATTCCTTTGCTTTCTTCAAATCTGCAATAATGAAATCCCACATCTCCTCAGGAGTAGCTTGTGGCTTATAGTCTTTTGCCGATTTAGGAAGTGCACTCATCATTGGAATATTTCTGAAGTTGGTAAATAACCAGAAGTGAGCAAATGCTCTTAGGAAATACGCCTCACCTAGATATGCATTCTTCAATTTTACATTTCCAAACTCTACATTAGGAGTTACTTCTATCATTTGACATGCTTGTGAAGCTGCTGTATAGAATAGAGAGTATGGCTGAACTATAGTATAGTATGAAGATGTGATATTCGACGAATACTGCCCTGGCTCAGTATAATCAGAGAATGAGCTTCCTTCGTCACCCTTATTGAACATAATTCCTAATCCAGATACTCCCATTGCACGTGGCGTGGAAATATAAGAGTATATACCTATAATCCCTTTGTTGATATTATCTGGAGTAGTATAAAATCCATTTACTCCTTGTTGGTTGGGATTGGTTGATAGGTCATCAAATACATCACTGCACGAAGTCAGACCTGTGCACATTACAGTTGTGACGATTGCTAAGATACTATATATTTTTTTCATGACGTTTATTAAAAAGTTAAATTAAAACCAAATGTATAAACTCTAGCGTTTACTGTTGCGGCGTCTTGATAAAGTCCATCCACACCTCTATCAAACAACGTGTTTGCACTTACTTCTGGGTCATATCCTGAATAGTGTGTAATAGTGAAAAGATTCTGGACACCTGCATAGAAACGAGCATTTTGGATAAGTAGCTTTTTGCTTATTTTTGCTGGTACGGTGTATCCTAGTTGCAAATTCTTCATTCTAAGATAACTTCCATCTTCCACGTAGAATGTGCTTGGCAAAGAGTTTCCTCCAGTATAGTTGTCAGATTTAGCTATTGGTAGATTTGTGTTCTTGTTGTTTGCTCTCCAAGAATTTGCAGCATCTACTAAAGTATTTGTATTATAGTTGAAATAGTTCTGATATTTAGAAGCATTGAAAATATCATTGCCATAAGAACCTTGGAAGAACATAGTAAGATCCCAATCACGATAACCCAAGTTGAAGTTCAAACCGAAAGTGAAGTCTGGTGTAGGATTTCCAATCACTTGTTTATCAGGCTTTCCATCATTGTCAATATCCTCATAGATGAAATTTCCCTGGTCGTTAATACCCGTAACCTTGTATCCCCAGAAAGTACCAATTGGCAAACCTTCCTTAGTGATTGTAGGACGGTCGGTAAATTTAGAGCTCATCAAATCGCCATATATAGGTTCCACACCTTCGCCTAGAGCTAGTACTTTGTTTTTAAGGAAAGTAACATTAGCTTGTGCATCAAAGCGGAAGTCTCTCCAATTCTTGTTGTAACCTAGCATAAATTCCCAACCACGGTTCTGAACTGATGCAGTGTTATAATATGGAAGCGAACCTGAATTGATGATGATTGTTTGTCCTGCAGATGGCAATGATTGAAGAGGTGCCAACAGGTCAACATTTTTCTTATTGAAGAAATCAGCGGTGAATTTTATCGTGTTCTTAAGGAAATTAACCTCGATTCCAATGTTTGAAGACTCACTCTTTTCCCACTTCAAGGACTCTTGAGCGAAATATGTTACATATCCATATTGTCTGTTGTTATTGATACCGAAGATTGCAGGAACCGGACCATAAGCAGTAGATACAAATGAGTAAGGCGAAATGAAGTTAGCACCTAATTGCCCGTAACCTCCACGAAGTTTCAATTTGCTAATCCAGCTTACATTAAAGAATTTCTCCTGATGGATATTCCATCCAGCTGACACTGATGGGAAATAACCCACGCGATTTCCTTTCGCAAATTTTGAAGAAGCATCACTACGAATACTTGCAGAAAGCAAATAACGTCCGTCATAGTCATAATTTACACGAGTGAAGAATGACAACAATGCAGTGTTCATTTCCTTAGAACCAATAGTTCCGGGTCCGTTATAGGTAGTGATTGTAGGGTTTCCTAAATCATTAACATCGCTATTGATTTCATTATATCTGTAGAATTCTCTATTCCAGCTTGTTCCTAGAAGAGCTGATATATTATGTAGCGAGAATGACTTGTCATAAGTCAATAGGTTATCAATCGTGTAATTGAATCTTTCTCCACGCATTTCATCAAGTGAAGTATATTTTTGATAAGAACCATCTATCAGTGAGCTAACATCGCCATTCTCATCCCAATATGAAGCATAAGCATTAGTGTGATTATAATTGTGATAGTTAGAATAACTTCCTGAAGCTGAGATTTTGTATTTCAAGCCATTAAACAACTTAAATGTACCAGAAAGGCCTCCCGTAATATCGGTAACTTTCTCATAAATTTCCGAAGAATAAAGCTTCGCAAGCGGATTCACGATATCAGTACCATCAATTGTGTATCCTTCTTTACCAGGCGTAGATACCCAACGTCCATTTGCATCTTGTGCAGCAATAGTAGGAATTAACATCGGTCTTGCCGTAGCTTGAGGTCTTTTCTTAGAATGTGTTAATGCTATGTTTTCTTGGAACTCAAAAATACCTTTTTTGTATGTTGAGTTCACGCGTGCCATATATTTCTTATAGTTTGAAGGAGCAATAATACCATCTTGATATATATAACCCAAACTAGTATTATATGATGATACCTCGTTACCTCCAGAGATGTTTGCGGTTAGATTGTGCATTGAAGCATTCTGGAAATAAATATCCTGCCAATCAGTGTTTCTGTCAGGAAAACTCGGATTCACATTCTGTGGAGCTCTCTGATATGAAGTGCTATTGTCTGCTACCATATTCGCATAGTCACGCCATTGTGAAGCATTCATATAATTCAGCATCTTTGATGGAGTTTGAAGTGAGTATGATCCCACTATATTCACTACTGGAGTTCCTTTCTTACCTTGCTTAGTAGTGATAAGAACCACACCATTAGCAGCTCTCGAACCATAAATTGCGGCAGCGGAACCGTCTTTCAACACCTCTATTGACTCCACATCAGCAGGATTTATTGAGCTTAATCCATTGTTGCTGAATGCTCCATCTATAACATACAAAGGCTCTGTTTCGCCAAATGTTCCAGCACCTCTTACAAGGATTTTTACATCGGCACCTGCTTCACCTCCTTTTTGCAATACTTCCACTCCGGTTGTTTGCCCTTGAAGAGAAGATGCAATGTTGGGATTCACCTGCTTTTGCATTTCTTTTGATGAGATGGTAGAAACAGAAGCCGTCATACTTGATTTCTTCTGAGTACCATAACCCACTACCACCACTTCATCCAAAGTTTCTTCCTTCGCTTGAAGCTTAATAGTTAGGTTGTCTCTCCCGTTAATGGCAATAGTCTGTGAATCAAGACCAATATATCTAACAAGGATACTGCCATTTTTTGACACTTTAAGTGCGAATTTTCCATCTATGTCTGTTTGAGTACCATTAGATGGATTACCCACTTCAATGATAGTAGCGCCTATAAGCGGCTCATTGTTGGAATCGGAAACGGTTCCATTTACATTAATCGTTTGCGCTATGATATTCGACGATAGCATTAGGCAAAAGATCAGGACTGATAAAGTTTTCATATAAGAGTAATAGTTTTTATTTTAGATTTATTTCATAGTATATTGCAACGGTCGAAGAATCCGATGCTCTCAAGTTCAGCCTTCATGCTATTTTCCTCATCATCTGTTAGATTTCTGAATGGAGTGCGATTAGGCCCTAGGTCCAATCCAATTAGTTTCATTATTCTCTTTCCACCCACAATATTGCCACGGTAACGACAGATTACGTTTATCACCTCTTGGGCAAAATTCTGATGTTCACGAGCTTCTTCCAAATCTCCTTTATTCCATGCATCAATGATTGCAGTAAGTTCGCGTCCGTTATAGTTGGTTGTTCCACCTATACCTCCTTGTGCTCCGCCTTGCACCAAACTTGGCAGGATAGTTTCATCCTGACCATGAAGCATATCGAATTTTCCACCTTCATAAAGACAGCACTGGTTATATTCATATAACGATTCATAAGTGTACTTTATCCCAGCAAAATTGGGAATTCTTCCATCTACCGCCTTTAACAGGTCAAGCATTGGAAGGAAAGCACCATTGAAGGCTGGAATGTGATAGTAGTAAAAAGGAAGATTTGGAGCACCGCAAGCTATTTCCTCACAATACTTCACTAATTCTTCTATTCTTCCAATTTTAGGGAATGGAGGAGCCATTGCACCTATACCCCACGCGCCAATAGATTGTGCATGTTCTGCAAGTTTACGGCTTTCGCGCACACAGCAACTTCCCACGTGCACAATTACCTTAAAGTCCTTAGGAGCGCATTCAACCCATTTTTCAGCGAGCTTCATTCTCTCCTCGATTGTCAGCATATATCCCTCTCCTGATGAACCATTGATAAATACACCTTTTAAGCCGTTTTTCTTAAGCATTGCGATGTAACTTTCTATAGGTTCGTAGTTTACCTCTCCATTCTCATAAAAGGGTGTAAAAGGGGCGTCAATCAGACCGATGATTTTTTCCATGTTAATTAATAGCGGTTTAAGTAATACATAAAATAAAAATTATTTTGTACAAATATATATTTCGTAAAATTAATTGCCCAAATATATTACATAATAAAATTATTTTATTAATATAATATAACACTTCTAGTCGTTTTTACTATTATTTTAACATATTATCACTGTTTAATTTTAGTTATTTACACACTGTGAAATATTAAATACTACATATTAATATTTAATGGAAATATATTATGTATGATTTATTGGCTTTAAAAATATTTTATATATATTTGTGAATATCATAAAACTCAGATTGGGCAAAATGAAAGAATCAGAGGAAAGACATAAGGATAGCACCCTAGTGGAGCAGACTCAAGAAAGAATTCTGGAATACATTTCGCAGAATGGATATACTTATAATACAGTACTGCCAAAAGAAAATGAATTGGCAGAAATTCTTGGTGTAAGTAGAGTTGTAGTGAGAGAAGCTTATAGCGGACTCCGAGCGCTTGGATTTTTGGAAACCAAGCGAAAAAAAGGAACAGTTTTCGTAGCTCCTAAGATTTTCAACATTCTGAAGTTGATATTGATGTCTGGGTTTATCGACAAGCGTTCTCTGCAAGACATATACGAGTTACGCCTTATGCTTGAAATTGGTATGGCTGATTTGGTTGTAAAGAACGTTACTGATGAAGACATCGACAAGCTGAAAGAAATTGCTGAAAGTGAAGATAGAGCTACCAACTCTGAAGAATTGCGCCAAATTGACGTTCAGTTCCACACCACACTATATGATATATCAAAGAATGAAAGTTTAAAATATTTTCAGCACTTGCTCACCAAAGTGTTCAAACTCTACACACCTCGTCCAGCTGACTGGAAGGCTCACTCGATGATGACACACAACACACTGGTGGAAATGCTTAGAAAGCGCGATGTAGAGCTATTCCGCACAGCTATGCGAATACATCTTGAGTATCAGTTCAGAAATAAGACTAAGAATCTGTGTCAAATGGAAGAAGTAGTGGCTCACGTCCACGCTCCGGCCCACGAGGATATCGCATCTTTTGAATAATATTTATCAATTTCTCTAAAAAAATCATATCATCCTCTTGACTCGTCCCTAGGGTCATAGATTATCTTTGTAACATAAACCACTTGCGCAAAGGTTCATGAACAAAATAATTAAATTTAAAATTGGAGAATTCTCCAAGCTCTGTCAGGTCACTGTAAAGACGCTTAGGTACTACGAGGACAAAGGCTTGCTCACGCCAGCTGAAGTTGATGATTATACGGGGTATAGATTCTATACCATACCTCAACTTCGCAGGATGAACCAAATCAGATACTTTAAGCTTCTTGGATTCAGCTTAGAGGAAATAACTAACATACTCGAAACAGAAGATATGATGCCTGAGATCGGTGAAATCAACAAGAAAGAACAAGATTGTCTAAATCAAATCAGGCAAATGCAGTGGCGCCTCTCACAACTGAAGAAACTGGGAAATATTCTCCTAAAAAAAGAAAATGATATGCAGAAAATATTTGAAAAAACGCTCCCAACAAGAGTGTTTGCAACCCATCGTTGCCGAATGAATTCGTACCAGGACTTATTTAATTTATGTCCTAATATCCTTGGCCCAGAAATGATGCGTTTGGGGTGTGAATGTCCGGAACCTCAATATTGCTTCACAGTCGAATACAATGAAGAATATGGCGTAGATATAGATATCGAATATTTTGAGGCCGTAAAAGAAAAGAAGGAAGACTCTGATTTGATTAAATTCAAAGAGTTGCCTGAGGTCCCAACAGCATTATGCATCAACCACTATGGGGCTTATAACCTTATGCCCAACACGGTAATGGAGCTTTATGCTTACGCCGAAGCAAACGGCTATACGATTGCTGACCATCCTCGATTTTCATATATAGACGGAATATGGAACAAGGACAATATCGAAGAGTGGCTAACAGAAATTCAGCTACCGATAAACAAATAAGAAGTTAGTTTAACTGGTTCAAGATTAATCTTGAATCCGTTATTGTATTTGGAAGGATGGGACTGCTCGATTGTACTGCTTAAACAGACTTTCAGCATTGCCCATAAATGTTTTAAAGGCTGCCTTTGAATCCTCGCGAACCAATGATTCTTTATTGGCAGGTATTAGCTTATAGTTGTCGCCCTTTCCCAAGGGCTTCTGACAGAAGAACAATCCATATTTTGCATCAATAAACATAGAAATATCAGCATATTTGGTTAGATGCACCTTCACCATTGCGCCACCGCGGGAATCTGCGCCATTCTGATTTGAAATAAAATTGCCAAGAGAATACACCACAAGCACATTCTTATGGTATTTCTCGCTATAACGCACCTCCATAGGTTGCACAACGTGTGGATGACTTCCAATAACCAAATCTACACCATTATCAACCAAGAAGTCTGCTAAATCTTTTTGTGCTTTGTTTGGCAATGACTTATACTCTATACCCCAGTGTACGCATACACATATAAAATCAGGGGATTTTTTCCTCAATTCAGCAATATCAGAAGCAATTCTAGCCCTATCGATATAGTCAACCACTACAGGACCAGTGGCAGATATTCCGTTAGTGCCGAAAGTGTAGTCTAGAAATCCTATATTCAGGTCTTTAACTTTTGCCACAAAAGGCAATGCATTATCTCTAGTATCTTCATCCACATAAGTGCCTATATGAGGTATGGTGAGCTTGTCAAGTTCGGCTATGGTGCGCTTCAAGCCCCTGTCTCCACAATCAAGACAGTGGTTGTTTGAGGTAAGGAACAAATCAAATCCAGATTTTTTAAGTTGGGCGGCATATTCATCAGGCGCACTGAAATGAGGGTAACCTGCATATGGCCGACCTGCAAGCGGACACTCAAGGTTCACAACAGCATAATCCGCATTTTCGATGTCAGGTTCTATAAGATTAAAACAGCTACTGTAATCGTAAGTGCCATTAGGCTTTGCAGCAGCTTGGATCTGAGGACCATGTTGCATAGCATCACCCACGAACGTTAGTTCGACACCATTGCCCATCCCGATAAGCTCGATGAGCGACAAAAGAAATATGGACAGTAACTGCATATCTATATGATTTTATAATAAACAAGGCGCAACACTATAGCTGCGCCTGATTAATCATTATAATATTAAAAAAACAACTTGCTTATTTATAAATAGCCTTCTGAGCAGCTAGAAGAGTATTCTTCATCAAAGACACAATAGTCATAGGGCCCACGCCTCCAGGGACCGGAGTGATGAACGAGCACTTAGGTGCTACATGTTCAAAGTCAACATCGCCCTTCAGTTTCCAACCACTCTTGGTGAGTGTAGATGGCACGCGTGTGGTACCTACATCCACAATCACGGCCCCATCTTTCACCATATCTTCCTTAACAAATTCAGGAGATCCAAGGGCTGCAATAATGATATCGGCATTGCCGCAAATTTCTTTCAAATTCTTTGTAGCGCTGTGGCATATTGTAACGGTAGCATTTCCAGGATTTCCTTTTTGCATCATAAGCATAGACACTGGCTTGCCCACAATATTGCTTCTGCCTAGGACCACGCAATTTGCGCCCTTAGTGTCAATATTGTAGCGTTTCAGCAACTCTACGATTCCAGCCGGAGTTGCCGACACGAAACAGGGAAGTCCTATTGACATACGGCCCACATTGATAGGATGAAAACCATCCACATCCTTGTGATAATCTATTGCCTCTATTATTTTTTGTTCAGAGATATGCTTTGGCAAAGGGAGTTGCACAATAAAGCCATCAACATCTGCATCAGCATTTAGCTTATCAACAGCTGCCAGCAGGTCGCTTTCTGTTACAGATTCCTCGAAGCGGATAAGCGTGGACTTGAATCCACATTCTTCGCATGCCTTAACCTTAGCAGCCACATACGTCTCACTGCCACCATCGTGACCCACGAGCACAGCTGCCAAATGTGGGCGTTTCTTCCCGGCGGCAATCATTTTTTCCACTTCTGCGGCAATCTCTTTCTTGATATCGCCTGCTACTTTCTTTCCGTCAATAAGTTCCATCTCCTAAAAAATTATGGTCTATTTGTTAATAATAAGTCAAAATTAAGGGGACTGAGAACGCCTATCTCACTTACGATTATTACGCATATTGCGCATCATCTTCATAGGATTCTTCATTGTAGTCGCAAACTTCATCATTTTGCGAGTCTCCTCAAATTGCTTAAGCAGACGGTTCACCTCTTGAAGCGTAGTTCCACTACCATTAGCTATACGCTGACGGCGGCTTCCATTGATAATTTCAGGATGCTCACGCTCGTATGGTGTCATTGAATAAATGATAGCTTCAATGCTCTTGAAAGCATTGTCATCAATATCCACATCCTTGATAGCTTTGCCCACGCCTGGAAGCATAGATGCAAGGTCTTTCAAGTTACCCATCTTCTTAATCTGCGCTATTTGTGCAAGGAAGTCGTTAAAATCAAATTGATTCTTAGCAATCTTCTTCTGTAACTTCTTAGCTTCTTCCTCGTCATATTGTTGCTGCATGCGGTCAACAAAGTTGACAATATCACCCATACCGAGGATACGGTCTGCCATACCAGCTGGGCGGAACGGATCGATAGCATCAAGCTTTTCGCCTGTTCCAACAAACTTAATAGGCTTGTTGACAACACTACGGATTGACAATGCTGCACCACCACGGGTGTCACCATCAAGTTTAGTAAGTACTACTCCGTCAAAGTCTAGACGATCGTTGAATTCCTTTGCAGTGTTTACCGCATCCTGTCCAGTCATTGAGTCAACCACGAAGAGTGTCTCATTAGGATTGATAGCCTTCTTTATAGCCTCAATCTCATTCATCATCTCTTCATCTACGGCAAGACGACCTGCAGTATCGACAATCACAAGGTCAAGGCCTTGTTCCTTTGCATGAGCAATGGCTTTCTTTGCAATATCTACGGGGTTTTTACTTTCAGGCTCAGAATAAACTGGCACTTCGATTTGCTCTCCAAGCACCTTCAACTGCTCAATAGCGGCAGGACGGTAAACGTCGCAGGCTACGAGCAATGGCTTCTTGCCTTTTTCTGCCTTTAGCTTGCGAGCTAACTTGCCCGAGAAAGTGGTTTTACCAGAACCTTGAAGACCAGACATCAAAATCACTGCCGGCTTACCCTCAATGCTGAATTCTGCTTGTTCGCCACCCATTAAGAGCACCAACTCATCATGGACAATCTTAACCATCAATTCATTAGGTTTCAACGAATTGATAACATCTTGCCCAAGAGCCTTAGCCTTAACAGTATCTGTGAATTGCTTAGCCACCTTGTAGTTTACGTCGGCATCAAGAAGTGCGCGGCGAACCTCCTTTAGAGTCTCAGCAACGTTTATTTCGGTAATCTTTCCTTGTCCTTTTAAAATCTTAAAGGACCGTTCGAGTTTTTCGCTTAAATTTTCAAACATCCGTGAATATGTAAAACTTGTTTTTAATCTTTAATCAACTTGTTAGTGCCAGTCTCAGGGAAAACAACTGAAGGCTTGAAATCTTTAGCTTCCTCAGGAGTCATCATCGCATAAGACATGATAATAACGACGTCACCAGGTTGCACCTTGCGGGCAGCTGCACCATTTAGGCACACAACTCCCGACCCACGCTCACCTTTGATGACATAGGTGTCAAAACGTTCACCATTGTTATTGTCAACAATAAAAACACGCTCATTGGCTATAATGCCGGCAGCGTCCATCAAATCCTCATCAAGAGTGATGCTGCCGATATAGTTCAAATCAGCTTGTGTGACAGTGACACGATGAATTTTCGACTTTAAAATTTGAATCTGCATCTGAATATAATAAAGTTCACTATTTCTTATACGCTATATTGTCTATAAGACGCACATCACCACAATATACAGTGATACACCCTACCACGTAATCAGTTTCGTTCCAGTTTTTTACAGGTTGTAGCGTGATACCGTCCACAATCTGGTAATACTCAACTTCCATTTCAGGATATGCATTGATGGCATCAATAACCATCTGTTGAGTATCTGCCACAGAATGTGAGGATGCAAAGTTACAACTTTCGGATAAAATACGCGCAATATTAGGTGCAATCTTTCTCAATTCTGGCGATAAACGCACATTACGGCTGCTCTTAGCCAACCCGTCTGACTCACGAACTATCGGGCAAGAAACAATTTCCAACTTAAAACCTTCAGTCTTCACCATTTGGCGAATAACAGCGATTTGCTGAAAATCCTTTTCCCCGAAATAAGCACGGTCAGGTTCAACCATCATAAACAACTTGCTAACAATCTGTGCCACACCATTAAAGTGCCCAGGACGCATCGGCCCTTCCATTACCTCGGCAACTTGACCTAGGTCAAACACCCTCGTGTCTGGTTCAGGATACACCTCTTCTGCTGAAGGCATGAATACTATATCGCAACCTGCATCTTTAAGAAGCGCTCTGTCAGCCTCTTCTGTGCGGGGATAAGTGCGGAGATCCTCTTTATTGTTGAACTGTGTTGGGTTCACAAATACGCTCACCACTACCACATCATTCTCTCTACGACAACGTGTTACGAGTGATTTATGACCATCATGGAGTGCGCCCATAGTTGGGACGAGACCTATTGACTTACCTTCCGAACGTGCTGCTTTTACAGCTTGCTTTAGTTCGGCTATCGTTTTAGCTACCTGCATGATAATTACTTTATAAAAAAACTTTGCAAAATAAACACATATTTATCACATACACAAGAAATAGCGGTTTGGCTTTCTCGTTTGTAACCATAGTGTCACCCAGCTAGTACCAAAGACGCACTATTGGGCATACACTTCTTTCAAATTGTTAAAACTCCGCTGTTTTAACGCTTAATTAACTGTTATTTCCCCAAAACGGGCACATTCACATTCATCAAATAGGTTTCTCAAATTATTTTTATTATCTTTGCATACAATTTATTAGTTACAATATGGATGTAAACAAAGTATTATTCATTACTCAAGAAATCTCTCCATATCTACCAGCATCACCGATTGCAAATGTAGGTCACGATCTTCCTCAAGGAATACAAGAGCGTGGATTAGAGGTACGTACATTTATGCCTAAATATGGCTATATCAATGAACGTAGAAACCAGCTTCACGAAGTAATCCGCCTATCAGGTATGAATTTGATTATCGATGATACCGACCATCCTCTAATTATCAAAGTTGCCACGTTGCTACCTGCACGCATGCAAGTATATTTCATCTATAATGATGACTATTTCATGCATAATGTAACGAAAGATATTGAGACCGTATCTTCTCCAAGCGATAACGACGAAAGAAGCATATTCTTCGTTCGTGGAGCTATGGAAACTGTGAAAAAGTTAAGATGGGATCCAGATGTTATCCACTGTCATGGATGGATTACTGCTCTCACCCCACTATATTTGAAGCACATATATCACGATGACCCTACTTTCCAAAGAGCAAAAATAGTGTATTCTCTTTATGAGGATGATTTTTCTATGCCATTCGATGCAAGACTTGCAGAAAAATTGCGTTTAGATGGTATATTGCCAGAAGATGTGGCTGGAATTGATGGAAAGCCTGTTGATTACGTGGCATTGACAAAATTGGCAATTGACAACAGTAACGGCATAATCCAATATGGAAAGAATATCAATCCAGAAATATTGAATTACGCTAAAGAATGCGGAAAGCCATTTCTCCCTTATCAGGAAGAAGATAAATATATCGATGCTTACGCTGAATTCTACAAATCTCTTTAAAAAGCATATATATACGTAAAGCTTATATGAAAAAAGCAATTTATGTTCTACTAAGCATTATGCTCCTTGGAGGAGTATATTCTTGTACTGACGATACAATTGGTTCTTCTATCTCTGGAACTCAAATGGAGATTGTAGCCGATTCAAGTTTCCAGATTAAAGGCTCGTCGATTGAGAACAAAGCGGTACTTACACGCACAATGACTCAACTTCTTGGTGCAGTGAAAGCATCAAACTATGGCGAGTTGACATCTGACTTCGTGTCGCAGTTCCTATCTTCACGCGACCTTGATACTACTGGTATGTCAGCTGCAATGATTGACTCAGTAAAGTTAATCTTTCGTATGCCACTTGGAGGTTACACTGGCGACTCTATTGTTCCAATGCGTTTAAACGTTTACAAACTTGACAAGCAACTTGAGACTCCAATCAATAGCTCGTTCAATCCTGCCGGTTATTACTCAAAGGGAGATTTGCTAGGTTCTACTTCATACACCGCCACTAAATATGGCGCACAAAAGTTCCTATCAGGATATATCGCTTCTCAGCTTGACACAGCATCATATCGATCTATTGTGGTGAAGATGCCAAAGAGTCTGGGAGTGAGTTTGTTTAATGAATATGTGAACAATCCTTCTACTTTTGCTTCTGCTGAGAATTTCGCTAAATTCTTTCCTGGAATATACGTAACTACGAGCTATGGAAGTGGACGCGTTGTGAAGATTGATAAGAATTTCTTATTCTTGAATTTCCGCAGAAAACTAAAGAATACAACATCTGGGAATGATACTATCGTCAAGGACAGCATGAGTTTTGCTTCCGCTGCACCTGAGGTTATCACCAACAACAATATTAAACTTCAAGTAGCTGAAAGTATAAAGAAGATGGTTAGCAACGGTAATACAATTATGCAAGCTCCTACGGGTTATGATATTGCCGTAAAATTCCCAGTACAAGAAATTATAGACAAATATAATAGCGATAATAATCTGAAAGTGCTTAACAATATAATCTTCGAAATTCCAGCTGAATCTATCGAAAATGAATGCAATATTGCTCCTCCTAAATACATTCTGCTGATAAAGACATCTGAAAAAGACTCTTTCTTCCAGAATAACAAGATTGCTGATAATGTTAGCTCTTTCTATGCCACATATAACTCCACTACTAAGAAGTATGTATTCTCAGAAATGCGCGGTTTAATTCTTGACATTTTAAAGGGACAGAACGGAATTGCTACGGCTGATGATATAAACTTCACATTGACACCAATCGACGTTACAACTGAAAGTAGCTCAAACTCTTACTATCAGACAACAACCACAATCACATCAATGACCCCAGCAGTATCGGGTCCTTCGATTGCAAAACTTAATCTCGATAAGTCTAAAATTAAGATGGTTTATAGCAAACAATTGCTAAAAAATTAATAAATTTGCACCCGCTATTCAGTAATGATTGGATGCGCCAGCCACAATAGCTCAGTTGGTAGAGCATTTCATTCGTAACGAAAAGGTCCCGGGTTCGAGTCCCGGTCGTGGCTCACAAAGCACAAAGGAGAGAAGTTAATTTCTCTCCTTTTTTATTTCAGACCAACAAACTTAGTAATAATAAATGGAAGGTCCCTCGTATAGTCTTTTGTTATTAAAATTCAATCTATTCGTTTACCGCCGCAATATTTCACTATCCGATTCTCAGATGGCGACCAATACCAGTTTTCATCGGATGGCTCCAGATCTCCAAAAAAGATCTTATAATGGTTTGGATCTTTAGTGTACATTCGTCTGCGCATATTGTGGCAGAACTCTTCAGTGAGGAATTGTGGTGTTATAATCATAGACATTCGGTCTAATTTTTCAGCCATTACCAATCTATCATTCATAAATTCCAACAGACAACTTCTATACAACACAAGCCATTCTCTGTGGTCGATATACATTACAACTACAGGATGATGCGCCCAGGCTTTGCAACCGTTAATAGCATCCAACACCACTTTTGCTTCATTGCACTGGTTATTCAAATGCCGCAAATTAAGACATCTTGCTGTATCTAAAGGACTCGGGTAGGGACAGAATATTTGCATAACATTAAGCCTTTCTAATATAAACAATCTATATCTTTAGATTCCGAATCTAAAGCAAATAAAACCGGCTCCGTTTGCGAAGCAAAACAAAGACGGTAGCAGAGTTAGATTTTGCAGCTACACTTTTATTTGATAGCATAAAAAAAGCCTGCGAGAAGAGCTCTCACAGGCCATATTTAATATCTTAGTAGTATTTACTTAGAAGGTGAGTTTGGTATCCCCAACTTAGACTTAACTAATGATGTAATATCTGTAGAAGTAGGCCCAGCATAGATAACTGAAGGAAGAGCCATATCGAAAATCATGGTATAACCAACCTCAGCTCCGATAGCACGAACAGCATCCTTAATCTTATCCATAATCGGAGTCATTAGTGTTTGTTGTTGCTTTTGTAAATCTTGCGATGCCATATCTTGGAAACTACGTATCTTTTCTTGATTTTCTTGTAATTCTTGAAGTCTGCGGTCACGAATTGATTTTGGTGTATTAATGTCAAGATTCTGGAACTCAGTGTATTTTTGAGTGAAATCATCTTGAAGTTTTTTAAACTCATCCTCATATTTCTTTGACACCTCAGCAAGCAATGATTCTGCAACCTTCTTTTCAGGCATAGCACTAAATACATCTTCTGTATTTACTGTAGCGAATTTTAGGGTTTGAGCTGTAACGCACATCGGAAGTGCTATACACATAATGAGCAATAATTTCTTAATCATGACTAATCGTATAATTTAGTTTATAATTTTTTTTACAAAATGATAATACAAATATAGCACTTAATTTGTGAACAACACACAGTGATATATGTAACAGAACTTAAAAGATGGAATAAAAAAACCGCATCAGACATCTAAGTCTGACGCGGCAATTCTTATAATGTTTATTCTATATCTTCTTATTTAATACCAAGTTTTGCCTTAACAAGAGGAGTAACATCTTGTGCTGCTCCACCGCTATAAACTACAGCAGGGATAGAAAGGTCGTAGATGAAAGTGAAGCTGCCTTCAGCGCCTACAGCTTGAATAGCCTTTTGAAGCTTATCTTGGATAGGAGCAAGAAGTGTTTCTTGTTGACGTTGCATATCTTGAGATGCAGTTTGTTGGAAGTTCTGATATTTTTGTTGAGCCTCTTGTATTTCTTGCATACGGCGATCTTTGATAGCCTTTGGAGTAGTCTTTTCGTCCAAAGCTTGGAAATCAGTATAAAGCTTTTGAAGTGAAGTTTCAAGGTTCTTAGCCTCTGTTTGATACTTAGCTGCAACATCTTTCAATGTATTTTCTGCAGTTGTCTTTTCAGGCATAACGTTAAAAATCTCTTGAGTATTCACCGTACCAAATTTCAAAGTTTGTGCAGATATGCACATAGGTGCTGCTATTAGGACAGCAAGTAAAATTTTCTTAATCATCTTAGTTTATCTAAATTGTTTTTAATTTTAAATTCAAATTAATTGGTGCAAAGTTAATATATTATTTTGAATAGCCCATCTTTGCAAGTACTTCATTACTAACATCTATGCGTGGAGATGCAAAAATAATACTTTGAGATGATGCTCTATCGAAAATAGCTTGATATCCACGCTCCTCACTCACCTTCTTTACAGCGTTGTAAACGTCGTCTTGAATAGGCTTCATAAGAGATTCGCGTTTTTTAAATAATTCTCCTTGAGGACCAAAATATTTATAGCGAAGATCTGTTACTTCCTTCTCCTTGGCTACAATTTCTTGTTCTTTCTTCTTCTTTTGCTCATCTGTCAAGAATACCATGTCACTTTGGAAGTTCTTATACATGGTCTGTGCTTCTTTAGAAAGAGCATCAACTTCCTTTTCCCAACGTTGTGATACTTGATTCAGCTGCTCGTTAGCCATCTCATATGCAGGTATATTCTTAAGAATATATTCCATGTCCACTAAGGCAAACTTCTGTGCCGATGCGCTGTAAGCGAAAGCAAAAACAGCAACTGCAATTAATACAATCTTCTTCATGACACTCAATGTTAATTTGTATATTATGTTTGTTATTTAAAATTTAAGTATTTGACATTAAAAGTACGAAATAGTTTAGTTAACATTTAATAATTAATTCTATTTCACTTAAACCAAAAAGCTTTTTAACATTTATGCTCCAATTCTTAGTTATAAAGGTTAAGTCTTGAAACAATGAGCGCCGTCAAATTTTCTGATGACGGCGACACATTTAATTGCTATAACATCTTAGAATTCTTGACCAAGAACGAAGTGGAAATGGCTTCCGCCCTTAGTTCCGAACACTTTATCAAATCCATAAGCCCAGTCGATACCCATCATACCAACCATTGGCAAGAAAATACGCACTCCGGCTCCAGCAGATCGTTTTAGGTTGAACGGAGAGAAATCTCCTACCCTTGTCCAAGCATTACCTCCTTCAGCAAACGCAAGACCATAGATTGTTGTACTTGCTTGAAGCATGAATGGGAAGTGAAGCTCCATGCAGAACCTTGTGTAAGCATAACCTTCTTTTCCGTAAGGAGTGAAAGCACCGTTGTCGTATCCGCGAAGAGCTATAGTCTCTGTAGCGTAAGTGTAACTTCCCGACATACCATCACCACCCACATAGAATGTTTCAAACGGTGATTTCAAATACTTGTTGTAGCTTCCTAGCAAACCAATATCGGCACGGGTCATTAACACAAGCGTCCATTTTCCATCCGGGTCAGTAAGCGGAGTATATGTCTTAGCGTTGAATTTAAGTTTCCAATATTCAATCCACTTATACATCTCCTTCTTTGAATCGGTAGTGTTAGCAGCAGCTAAAGCTTTCCAATCTTTCTTTCCAAATAGTGATGCTGGAGGAGTCATACTGAAACGCAAGCTGAACGAACTACCATTACGAGTATATAGAGGGTTGTCAATACTGTTGCGAGCAAGAGTCAAGCTCAAGATAAGAGAATTTGAAATACCATTATTCATATAATACAAATACTCCCAATTCTTAAGGTTATACCACTGATAGCTTAGCTCGGCTGTAAAAGTGAAATAGTCATCCGGCCATTTCAAACGCTTTCCGAAACCTACTGTTAGACCTGCCATCTGCAAGTATTTGTTAGGGTCGTAAGCACTCTCATAAGAATAGTTGCTATTGCCATATCCGTTATAACCGTAGTTATATAATCCGCTATAAAGATAATTAGTATAGTTACTATTGTAATATGAAGAATTGATACCAGTTTGACGAGAATAGAATCCAGATACAGAAAGTGAATTAGGACGTTTCCCTCCAAACCAAGGATCAAGGAATGACAGACTATAAGCCTGATAGTACTTTGCATTGGTTTGGGCACTGATAGTGAATGTCTGACCTTCTCCTTGAGGGATAATACCCTTGAATGAAGATGGATGGAATAAGTTCTGAATAGAGAAGTTAGTAAACTTCAAACTCAATTTACCGATAATACCAGTTTGTCCCCATCCTGCAGAGAATTCGATTTGGTCATTTGCTTTTGACTCAAGATTGAATAAGATATCCACAGTTCCGTTTGTTTCGTTTGGCTCAGGACGGATATCCATCTTTTCTGGATCGAAGTGACCTGTTTGCGCAATTTCACGTGCAGAACGCATCAAGTCAGACTTGGAGAAAAGTTGACCTGGCTTAACACGAAGTTCACGACGGATTACCTTCTCGTATAGACGGTCATTACCATTAATTACAACCTTATTGATACGAGCTTGCGGGCCTTCTGTTATCCTCATTTCCAAGTCGATAGAATCGCCTTGTATGTTATTTTCAATTGGAACTAATTGGAAGAACAAATAACCATTGTTCATATAAAGATTGGCAACGGCATCATCATCCTCATTTGTTCTCTTGTTTAGAAGTTTTTGGTTATATACGTCACCTTTCTTCATTCCAAGCACATTGTCAAGTACATTTGTAGGGTAAATAGTGTTACCTACCCAAGAGATATTTGAAATGTAATATTTCTTACCTTCATCTATCTTCAAATATACATCAACGCTCTTTTCATCGTAATTAGCTACACTGTCTGATATAATTTTAGCGTCACGATATCCATTCTCATTATATTTCTCAATGATTAGATTCTTATCTTTCTCATAATCTTCAGGAACAAACTTCTTTTGACTGAAAATTTTCAAGATATTAGTCTTTTCATTTGTTTTCTTCATAACGCGCTTAATCTTGCCATCGCTAAGCACTTGATTGCCATCAATATAAATTTTGTGCACCTTCACTTTATCATGACGATTCACAACGATGTCCACAATTACCTCATTTTCATTGCTAAGGTCTTCTTTTTGATTAATTTTCACCTCAGCATTCTTAAAGCCCTTATTATCATAATATTTTTCGATAATGGCTTTTGCACGATTAGCAATATTAGGAGTGAACTGGTTTCCCTTCATTAGGCCAAGACGAGTCTGGATATCATCCTTTTCGCCTTTCTTCATTCCTTTATAATTCAGTTGTGAGATACGAGGTTGTTGACGAAGCACTATTTCCAACCATGCCTTATCTCCACAAATTTTATCAACTTTGATTTGCACTTTTGAGAAAAGCCCTTGACGCCAAAAACGCTTAGCAGCGGCAGTGAGGTCATCCCCAGGGATATCTATCTTTTGTCCTACGGTAAGTCCTGAATAACCGATAATAATATAGTCCTCGTAGTTATCAACTCCGGTAACCTTTATATCTGCAATCTCATACTTTTGAGGCATTCCGGTAAAAACGATTTTTGGATTGTAGATAGTATCGTTTTTTTCTACCGCAGCTGCTTTGTTTGAGGCAGCTCCTGCTATTATCGCAACTATTAATAAAAGTAGCTTATATCGCATATCTTGTGTGATGTAAATAATCAGTTATTTTGTTCGTTAATTTGTTCACTAATCTTTCCAAATCGTCTTTCACGTGACTGGAATTCCAAAATGGCTTGGCAAAAATCGTCGGATGTGAAATCAGGCCAAAAAATAGGAGTGAAATAAAGTTCTGAATAAGCGATCTGCCAAAGTAGGAAATTGCTTATTCTAACATCCCCAGCAGTTCTTATCAACAAATCAGGGTCAGGAATATTCCTAGTAGCAAGATTATTGCTGATAGTTTCTTCGGTGATGTCTTCAATATTTAAATCGCCGTCTTTCACTTTAGAAGCAATGGATTTACAAGCCTCAATTATCTCCCATTTAGAAGAATAGCTGAGAGCAAGACAAAGGACAAGCCCCGTGCAATGTGAAGTATCGGCAATACATTTATTCAATCGTGTACGTGCAAATTCAGGCATACGGTCAATATCTCCAATCATAGTAAGGCTCACATTATTCTTAATCAAATCGGGGGTTTCTCTTTCAATTGCCACCACAATTAAGTTCATAAGTGCATCCACTTCATCCTGTGGGCGATTCCAATTCTCAGTTGAAAAAGTGTAGAGAGTAAGATATTTTATACCAATTTCAGAAGCTATCTCAGTGATACGTCGCACTGTAGTCACCCCCTCGACATGCCCTTGCGAGCGCTCGAGATTATGCCTTTTAGCCCAGCGCCCGTTTCCGTCCATAATAACGGCTACGTGCTTAGGCAAGCGTGCTTTATCAATTTTATCTATCAATGACATATACTTCGTATATATTATATTCTTTTGTTATAGCTAATCCACATAATGACATGTGGTGCAGCGTTTACTGAATTCATAAGTGATAGAGAACACCGTGAATGAATACCAATCAGTATTCTTTGCAAAAGAGCTCTTTATCCCGTTTAGGTCACTCAGTCCATCAACCTTATCACCAAACACCTTTCGCATTGTAAATTCAAATCCAAGATTAAGGCGTTCTTTCAACTTAAACTTCAAGCCTACTCCCATTGGAATATTAACTGCAAAAGCAGTGTGCCCACTAGTAGATGATAGAGTGCCTCCTATTCCAACCGTCATATATGGAGTTAATCTTTTTAGCTTCTTATATGTAGGGCCAAAACCGTAATCGAAGAAATTGAACTCCATCTGTGCTCCTAAATCATACAGCTGAGAGCTGAACGAATAGGTTTTACCTTCTGGGTACACATTCGTTTCATTCGCTGAGTTGCCACTTATTCCAGCAGTATATAAATTAGCTTTTAAAGCCCATCTATAGTTAGGCAAGTATCTGAATAAGGCCCCTCCCGCAAATCCTGGATGCTTCAAGAAATTACCCTTGTTGGCATCACCAAGATATCCACTCATGCCAATTGCTCCACCAATCTCATAACGATAATCCTGAGCAAAGGCCATTGAACAAGCAGACACGGCTACTAATATTACTGCTAAAAACTTTTTCATAAAGATATTCTAAATTATAAAGTACCTAAATATGAAAACGTAATGATGCAGCGAAAAAGTATGCCATACGCTCTAAATTCTAATAAAGTGGTCTAAATGTCAAGCGATTAATTGCCCCCTTCCAAACGTTATTATATAATTCGCCTGAACCATTTGTTCCTCCGAACAAATAGATGTAAGGACACTCCCAACTATTAATTGGAGCTGTGACACGAGAGCTATAAGCTCCTTCAACAACATACCATGCTGGAATTTTTTGAGCAGGTAGGCTTGTCCATTCGCTTGAGCTACGTGAAACTGTGAGTGTGCTGCTGCATACAAATGCTTGTGCATTCATAAATGCAGGTATATAATCTGGCAATTGCAATAAATCACCAGCCTTACTCCATGATACGCCTTGGTCTTTAGACGTGTAAACTGTCTTATCTAGAGTTCCATCTGCAAGTTTTCCTCCAGTTGCGACCAAGATAGGATACTTAGATACCGACCAATTAGTGGTGCTAACTGTAAAGTTGTAATAAGCAAACACTATCATACCTTGATGTGCCGGGAATTCTCTAAGGCTTACTTTACCCCAGTTTGTTCCATCATATCCCCAAGTACTTCCTACGGTCTTTCCGTTAGAATCAACGCCCCCAACTAATATATTTTGAGGTGTTACCGACCATTCTGTATTTATCGTTATCATTGAAGAACCGCCCATAATTGGGAAGCCTTCTTCAACCTCGGTAGATTCAAAGCCGCTTACGACTGGATATTCAAAATGCTTGAATACCGAGCCGTCTTTTACTACTCCGAGTAACTTGCTATTGTAAGAACCAACAATACTGTAAAGAGTTTTAGCACAATCAGTCCAGGTTGCACCATCAACAGAAGAATACAAGCGTCCGTCAGTGTCTAGAATATATAGAGCATCGGAAGTAGCTGTCAATGAATTTAATTGTGGGACAAAAGAAAAGTTAACCACTTGTTTATTCCAATCACGGGAATCTGGCGCTGAAGCTGATGCCATGACATAAGAAGAAAGTCCCGTTTGAGTCAAGCAATATGTATTGCTCTTATATTGTACGGTTTTTTGTGCGATAGGATTACCAACAGTTGTAGGCAAGTCGCGACGCAAAGTTTGATTCCAATAAAGAGAATCAGGATCCATCTTATGCACGTTAATCTTTACGGTATATACGCGTTTTTCAGTTAAATCTTGAGAAACGATCGTAAAAGTCACTTTCCCGGTGAAGTCCACACTATCTTTCTCTGAATAAGTGAACGTAGAATCTTTCATGACGGTTCCATTTGTAACATGGAATTGTGCAGAACTAGCTGTAGCATAGCTCATCTTGACGAGTATTTTAGATATGTCAGTACCCTTAGGTAGAGAATCTGCATTATAGATTTCGGCTTTGTCAAGGTCAATACTGAAGAAAACCGAGTCAAGATTAGTTAATACGCTGTCATCCTTTTGCAAAGAGAATGATGTAACTGCTGTATTAGAAGAAAGCACCGTTGAATTTGTGGTGCTGTCGCTATTACATGAGATAGAGATTGAGGACAATAAGATGCCTAACAAAATATATATCGGAAAACTTTTTCTCATTTAAATAAATTTTGAAAATGCAAATTTAGCAACAAATTTGGATAAAATTGGCACAGAATGGATTTTTTACGCTTGTTTACACTATATGCCATTTTTTAATATATTGCTCAACTGCTTATTTTAACGCAACAAATTTAATATAATGGTTGGAATAAAAGACGCCTAAACGGATATTAAGCCTCATTCTATCGCTCTTTCTTGTATTTTAACACTTCTCATGTATTTTTCAATACGATTTTGAGCGTGATAAGTTATTTCTTTAACTTTTTCGATGATTTTAGGGGCCATTATGCCATCAGAAAGGACGACATCAGCGGTTTCTACCCTAATTTCATCCCATAGTGCTGATTTATAGAACTGTCCTAACACGGATGCGCCTCCTTCCACCATCACACTCGTGATTCCCCGTGAATAGAGGTCTTGTAATATCCATTCGAGGCCCTCTTCTCCAATTTTCGCATATTCTACATGGCCATTTTTACGCGATTCCGTCTTTGTATATATAAGCGTTGGGACACCGTCAGTGAGCACTCTGGAATCTTCGGGAACAGTAGAATTCGCATCTAGAATCACTCTAAGCGGATTCTTTCCTACCCAATTTCTCACAGTAAGAGAGGGATTGTCCATTTTCACGGTACCTGCACCGACTAAGATAGCATCAAAAGCGGCACGCTCTCTGTGTACCCACATTGAAGACAATTCATTTGAAAACACATATGCTGGCTGCTCTGGTGTTCTAATTATATCGATATAATTATCTTTACTTTGAGCCCATTTTAAAAGCACATAAGGCCTATGCAAAGTATGCGCTGTCATAAATATGCGATTCAATTCCTTGCATTGGTCTTCCATCACTCCAGTAACAACTTCCACACCAGCATCACGAAGCATCTTGACGCCCCTACCTTGCACTTTTATAAATGGATCTAATGAGCCTATTACTACGCGAGGTATTCCACTGCTAATTATCAGATTTGCGCACGGAGGAGTCTTGCCAAAGTGTGAGCAGGGCTCTAGTGTTACATATATTGTAGAGTCTTTCAACAGTGTCTTATCTTTTACGGAAGCAATGGCATTCACTTCGGCATGCCCTTCTCCAAAATGGCGGTGAAAGCCTTCACCTATAATTTTATCATTATGAACAATAACCGCTCCAACCATAGGGTTAGGCGACACGGCTCCGCGTCCCAAACTGGCAAGTTGAAGGGCTCTCCTCATAAATTTATCTTCAATTTCGTTCATTCAAACAAATATGTTGTTTAGAGCTTTATAAAGCTATGCGAAGATAGCGATTTTTTCAATTGCTATATGTGATATTGCGAGCAAAAATGAGTTATAAGCGTTTTGTTTGTAATCGGCTTTGAAGTATCTTTGCTAAGTAAAGGTTAAGTATATATGAAGGTTCAATATATTATAAAAGATATTAAGGAGAAACTTGCTCCGCTCTATTCACCAAGCGAGTGCCAAACGATTGTGAAAATTATATTTGACAATCTTATGCATTATTCGCCAGTGGATTTAGTGATGAAGCAAGACGAAGAAGTGTCTGACTTTATTGAAGGAAAGATTGACAACGTGGTGAATCGTCTTCTTAACCATGAACCTATCCAATATATTTTCAACGAGGCATATTTCCATGGTAATATGCTCAAGGTTACTCCAGACGTACTTATTCCACGCCCTGAAACCGAAGAGCTTATAGACCTCATCGTTTCCGAAAATCCTCAGTCAGACCTTAAAGTACTCGATATTGGCACTGGCAGTGGTGCTATTGCTGTGTCATTAGCTCGTTCACTGAGATTTCCTATAGTATCGGCTATTGACATTTCACCAAAAGCTCTTGAAGTGGCTGAGGAAAATGCTACGAAGCTAAAAGTGGAAGTGAAATTCATTGAGGCAGATATACTCAATTTAAAAGCTATTGGCAATGAGGGATATGACATCATTGTGAGCAATCCCCCATATATTACAGACGGTGAAAAGGACGAGATGGAAGACAATGTGCTGGATTTTGAACCGCACTTAGCTCTTTTTGTGCCAAATAATGACCCACTAAAATTCTATCGTGCCATATCAATTTACGCACAGAGAGCCCTTAAACGAGGAGGAAAACTCTATTTTGAAATAAACAACCACTTCGGTGAAGAAATGAAGGAGCTCCTCAAACAGAATGGATTCACTGATATCAACATTATCAAAGACATGCACGGAAAAGACCGTATCGCCACTTCTACAAAGCCACAAAATGATTAATAAAAATCGTAAACCAATCAGCCCCGAGAACGCTCTTTATCGAGCTGCCGCATTATGTTCAAGAGGAGAACAAGCGGAAAACGACATTCGCATAAAACTAAAAAACTGGGGTATAACGCCTAACGACGCTGATAAGATTATCTCACGACTTCTTGATGAGAAATATATTAGCGAAGAGAGATATGCAAGGGCCTTCTGCCGCGACAAATTCCGATTTGGCGGCTGGGGAAAGGTGAAAATAGCTTTCAGCCTAAAACAGAAGATGATTTCACAAGATATAATAGCAAATGCTCTAGAAGAAATCAGCGATGATGACTATAAAGAAGCCTTATTAAAAGCCCTAAAAGCAAAAAACAAAACGTTGTCATATAAAGGACCAGCACAAGCCCGGGCATCATTGTGCAGATTTGCTGCATCAAGGGGTTTTGAGCCAGCTCTTATTTTCTCACTCTTGCCACAAGTAATAAGCAACTGTGATGAAATTGACTGATTATTGGCAATGTATCCTTGACGTGATTATGCCGCGTACTTGTGGTATGTGTTCTAAAGCCCTGACTATCCAAGAAAAACATCTTTGCACTAAATGTATGCATGACTTGCCTCGTACCAATTTCCATAGATATGAATTCAATACTATGGAGCAGCTTTTTGCTGGCAAGACGCCAATAGTGCGCGCTTCAGGTTTTTTCTTTTATGAGAAAAATAGTGTGTATGCTGCGGTTATTCACCATATAAAATATCATAACATGCCCCTTATGGGCAGATGGCTAGCTCAAAAATATGCTCGTGAGATAAAAGAATCTGGATTCTTTAACGGAATAGACTATATAGTGCCCGTTCCTCTTCACAAATGGAAAAAGATGAAACGTGGTTACAACCAAGGAGAATATATTGCCAAAGGTTTGGCTGACGAACTTGGTATTCCTCTTTTAACGGATTTGATTATTGCAACAAAAGAGCACCCAACTCAAACCCACAAAGGCATTTATGAGCGTTGGCTCAACACTCAGGGAATTTATGAAGCACGCAACCTCAGCCGCATTGAGGGCAAGCATGTGCTAATCATAGACGATGTAATCACCACTGGAGCCACCTTGATTAGTTGCGCAAAAACTATTGCAAACACTCCAGGCGTGAAAATATCAATAGCTACGCTGGCAGTGGCTCGCCTTGATTAATTGTTTCTAATCACTTTATAGACCTTAGTGCCATATTTAACTATAAATATTCCTTTTAACGGTATTTCGTGTCCAGCGACAGGGATGCCTTTAACATCATATATTTCCATGCGTGGTGAATCAAGATTTATAGAATTAACCCATACGGTAGAATCAATTTCTTCGATGTTTGTAAATGAATCCCAATCATCATCGCCTTTATAAGTAGCAACAGCAATTTCAGGTACATATAATACGCATGTAGATTGGTCTAAGCCTGCAAATGCGTAATCTGATACATGTGGTGGCACATTAGACTCGTCTATCAACACCTTTAGAGACGTACAATCATAAAAAGCAGAAGCCCCTATTGAGTCAACCGTTACAGGCAAAGCAAGACTTTTCAAGGATGTACATTCAAAGAAAGCAGCATCAGAAATTATTTCCAGATTTGGGGACAATTGAATTTCCGTAAGGTTCTTACACGAATAAAAGCAATATGAGTCAAGAACTGTAACAGTGGAAGGAATAACATAATTTGTAACATTTTTTGCACTGGGAAAAACTAACAGAGTAGTTACATCTTTATTGAACAGCACCCCGTTTTCTGAATAATAATGTTCATTGGCAGCGTCCACTAAAAATTCTGTCAAGGCAGAGCATCCTCTGAAACAGGCTTCATTCAAAATCGTGACGCTTGCGGGCAAACTAATTGAAGTGACTCCAGAATTAACAAAGAAAGCAGCACTTCCTATTTCTGTCACAGAATAGTCAACCCCATTATAGCTTGCATTTGAAGGTATATTAATCGCTCCTGAGTAGGCAGTTCCTGATTGGCTCGCCACCAATTCGCATGTGTGATTTGTGGAAGATGTAATTGTATAGTACAAGTTCACATTATCACTATTTTTGGCAGAGAATGTTTGAGCAAAACACATTGCCGCACCACTTAATATTAAAGAAACAGAGCCAAGTAATCTTTTCATAACTATCTAAAATTGATTCTCAATTAGAACAATCAATAATTGATTTGGCTCATAAAAAAAGCACTTATCCCTTTATTTAGAGATAAGTGCCAACTTATTATTTTTTTTAACGTATGATCAGGATTACTTATTTGATTTCATCGGTAGTCATAGTTATCTCAATTCTACGTTTTTGATCTAAGATTTTCTTCGCAAATTGAGCCACCTCTTTAGGTGTTAATTTCTCAACTCTCTGAAGATAGCCAGAGTCAGCATCAAAATTTTTAGTCACATAAGACACTATTGTAGATTTCCAATAGTTGTTAGAACGAGTGCTCTCTCCATAAGCCTTAACGAGATATTCCTTGATTTTAGCCATAATAGTTTCAGAAGGACCGTCTTTTGCCATCTTTTCCAACTCAGTATAGATAATTGGAATCAAATCAGGATATTTAGTAGGATCTGTGCGGAAGCTAATATATATTAGTGCTTCTGGGTAAGGATCTTTAGATAATTGACCAAATGTGCTTACGCTATAAGTACCGCCTTTCTCCTCACGAATTTTCTCAGTATAAACAGTTCTCAATGCTTGACTTAGCACATCTGCCAATAATTCATTTTCAGGCGTATAAGGAACAGTTCCTGAAACATATACCGATACAAGAGTGGAAGAGGTTTCCTGTTTGCGGATAAATACATCAGTTTCATCCACTTTTCGGATATTAACCCCAGTATCCTTAATTTTCTCTTTGCTATTTGTAGCTGGAAGAGAAGCAAGGTAAGTCTCCATTAATGGGCGAAGTGAATCGATATTTACGTTACCAACCAATACCACTGAGAAATCTGATGCGTCAGCAAATCTTTCTTTATAGATTTGAAGGATTTTATCGTAGTTTACCTTATCAATGGTTTCAACCTTTACCGGTTTGATACGCTCGTTGTCGCCGTAAAGGAAATGACGTGCAGAGTCACCATATACGGTGTTTGAATTAGCATCGCGATTAACCAAGGAAGCACGTTTCTTTTCAAGGAAAGACTTGAAAGCTACATTATCTCTGCGAGGAGAGGTAAAATTCAAATAAAGAAGTTCCATCATTGTCTTTAAATCCTTAACACCACATGAGCCAGACATTCCTTCTGAATACATACCGACGAAAGGTGCTACCCAAGCATTCTTTCCTGCAAGCACTTTATTCAAACTAAATGCATCGAACTGTCCAAGGCCTCCTTCTTTGATAGCATCAGAAATAAAAGAGAAGTTGGGAGCATCTTTTTCTGAGCATAGTGAGTTACCACCATCACTTATAGCAGTCATCGTGATTTGGTCAGCAGCTAGGTCTGTTGGTTTCACATATACTTTCATGCCATTCGAAAGCTTGAATTCCGTCATACCAAACTTCTTTGATTTCTTTTCAGAAACGATTTTGCCAGGGGCTCTCAAATTGTCAATCAACTTAGTTGAAGCTAATTTGTCTACATAAGCATCATATTTTTTAGCCTGAGTATCAAGAAGTGACGTTTCAAATTCAGCGTCAGTAGGAACCATAACGCCTTCTTTTTCAGGAAGGAATCCTAAGATTACTTGATTCTTATTAGAAATCATTTCGCGGGTGGATTGATTTACTTGCTCAAAAGTTATCTTATTAAGAATCTCTTTTGAAGCAGGATAAAGGAAATCAAGCGATACAAGGGGTTCACTATCAAGGAAATTAGACAAGCAATTTTGAACAATCACGCGATTATCACGCTTGTTGCGTTCATTATATTGCTTTTCAATTTGAGAAAGTACCTCAGCTTTAGCACGAGCCAATTCAGTGGGTGTGAAACCATTTTGACGAGCTCTTTCAAGTTCAGCAACCATAGCCTCAAAACCGCCTTTTATATTATCGGTTTTACAAACTACAGTGCCTTCAAGTGCTTGTTTTGTTTTAGCCAACCAGAATTCGCCATCAGAGACGTCGGCAGAAATAAATGGAGGATTTTCTTTGACTGTCAATTCATTAAGACGATCGTTGAGCATCATTTGAATAAGACGCGAAATTCCCTCACTTACATAATAATCAACACTATTCTTCTTGCTATCAGGGAATTTCTCACGTTTCATTAATAATGACACGCTCGCTTGTGTTTGTTCTTTATCCTTACCTATAGCAACTATAGTTTTTTCATTATCTCCAACTTTATAGTATATGCGCTCGGCTGGATCTACAGGAGCAGGAATTTTCCCGAAAAGGTCTTTTACCTTTGCTTCAACCTTATCAGCATCAAAATCCCCAACAATGACAATAGCTTGTAAATCCGGACGATACCATTTGTGATAATAGTCACGCAAGTCGTTGTATTTGAAATTGTCAATCACATCTATGCTACCGATTGGAAGGCAATCAGCATACTTAGTCCCCTCATACATTTTAGGGAACACTACATCAAACATTCTCTGCATTGGGCGTGCTCTACCGCCGCGCCATTCCTCATGAATAACGCCACGCTCCTTATCAATCTCCTTGTCTGATAATAGCAATGAATGACTCCAATCGTTCAATATCAGCAAACAAGAATCGAGTACACCTTCGCGTGCAATAGGCGCTGAAGAAATATTATAAACTGTTTGATCAACACTAGTATAAGCATTCAAATTACGACCAAACTTGATACCTACAGTCTCACACCATGCAACGATACCAGGCTTATCTCCCTCCCCAGGGAAATTCTTAGTGCCATTGAAAGCCATGTGCTCCAGGAAGTGCGCCAAACCTCTCTGACGGGGTTCTTCCAAAATTGCACCTACTCGCTGTGCGATATAGAAGTCGGCAATTTTAGGTGTTTTTGCATTGTGACAGATGTAATAGGTTAATCCATTAGGCAACACGCCTTTTCTCACATTCATATCCTGAGGGATGTCCTGCGCGCTCACCGCAAGAATACCACACACAAAGATAAGAATCAAACTTAGAACTCTTTTTTTCATATTTTAGATAGATTAAGTTAATATTCAGTTTCTATCGTTTCCACAAATTTAAATAAAATAAAGTATTATCCCCGACAATAGGACATAAGATTATGACTTTTAGACGATTTTTCGATTTTTTACGAATATATCTTTGCGGGACATTTAAAATCCAAGGCTATGAAAAATACACAAAACGACGGAAATAGCTATCAAAAAGCGGCGCTATTACTCAACGTAGATATTGCCACGATAAAGGCTGTGAAGAAAATAGAAAGTGGCAATCGAGGAGCTTTTCTCTCTGACGGACGCCCTGTTATACTCTTTGAAGGGCATATTTTCTGGCAACAGCTCAAACAAAGAAAGATTGATCCTGACACATTGGCAAAGAAGCATCCTTCGATAATCTATAGGCAATGGACTAAAATACATTATCGGACTTTTAAAGGTGAATGGGAAAGATTGAATCAGGCTATCGCAATACATAGAGATGCAGCAAGAGAATCTGCCAGCTGGGGAGCATTCCAGATTCTAGGAATAGACTTCCGTGCCTGTGGGTGCTCAAGCCTAGATGAATTCTGCGAAGCAATGTCTCAAAGCGAAGAATCTCAATTACTACTATTCTCAAAGTTCATTATATCAAGAGGTCTTCAACGCTACCTTAAAGCCAAACAATGGGAAGAATTTGCTAAACGATATAATGGACCCGGATATAAGAAAAACAATTATCATATAAAGCTCAAAGAGGCATACGAATTATTTACAAACAAGAATCACATAAATAGACTATGAAAAAAACAGCTAAGACATTGCATATAATACCTACTGGAAGCACTCAAAGAGTGAATAAATTTGGGGGCAAAATCGGAGAATGTGAACATCTTCTTAATATGCGTGAGCGAAATGAATCGCTCGAAGCCGTAGGGATGCCAAAAGAGATTGCACAACTTTCGGAGAATGAAAAGCTAATATTTATACACGATTATGATGAATACTCAAATTATTTAACATCAAAAGGGTGTCACTTGATTTTACATGGTAGGATGAATGGCGGACATTATAATTTGCTTAATTATGAGATTCATTCCTACAGCGGAGATATTAAGGCAGTTAATAAAGTGGGTGGATTTCTAATAGTGGACACTTTAAATGGTCGCGAATACTTGCATTTCATAAATGAAGAATATGTGTATCTGGATATCAACGATGCGATACCTACTCTATGGATTGGAACTGCTGACTCTAACTCCCGCCAAATAACTGTTCCAGCATTCAATTTTGCAGCTTCATATACACAGTGGGCACGACCCCTTTCCTCTTCTGACGAAACTACTCTGCAGAGAAATATATCAAAATCATACAAAGATTTGGCACAACAGATTTCAAGCGATGGATTTTTCATGCAACCAATGGCAGTGAGATATGCTGTACGCTTATGGGATGATACCTATTTATGGATTAGCGCACCTGTTATTGTAGGCAACTGCAAACAATGTACAGCTACAATTAAGGCAGAAGTGACAAGCACTGGTTCTGGATTCTCTTCATGCGGAGAGTCTCAAATCACAGCGCAAGCCTATCATGTTGGAGCAGCCGTGCTTAGGAGCACTTCAACAGAATGGGATTCTCTGATCAAATCAATAGATATATTCTCAACGACCGAAATGGAACCATTCACTGATTCCCTCCAAATTAATTACAGATGCGAGACTTCACAATCTGGGACAAGACGATATTATTTGGCGAGTGAATTGAAAGAATCCGAAAACAATCTAGCATTAGGGGAACTAATTAACCCCGACCACTGGCATATATTATGCCGGATAAATGACTTGGGGGAAATGAGGAATGGCATTCTTTGCGCCCAAAATATTTCTAACACTATCATCTCAGAAAGTGGCGACTTAATATCATATTCAATCAGAAAATCGGGAATATATAATGAAGCGCTCAACCAGACATCATTACAAAACATTCTTTCAAATATTCGTCATGACACTATAAGTGAATGTGCAACCACAATTAATGGGAGAATTTATTGTGGAGGAAAACGAATATTAATGCGCTCTCCATGGCAGAATTCTTCTTCCTGGAAGGGAAGCTTATCACCTACTCCATGCAAAGCAATGATAACTGTCAAACTCCGCACTCATCGAGGAATTGCTACAAAAGTTGTAACCGAATCTTTTGACTATACGCCCAGCTTTTTAAATTCTCTCATAACATTCCCTGACTCTCGAGCTTATTCCATTTCCATAAAAATACTCACCAATGGTGAAATAAAAGAATGGGAATGTAAATTAACAGGTTGCGACAATCAAGGAATGGCATATTTTATCAACGAAGATTTGTCGGCTATAACCTTTGCAGAGGGATATTCATTCCTAGCTTTTGCAGATGTAAACACTGATGAAGAGTCTTATGCCACACTTTCTATCAGTGCACACAATAATCCATTTATAACAACAGACTTTCGAAATATAGGCGATGGGAAAATCATAAATCTCTGCGCCACTATAAAATCAATTTATTCAAGCGTATTTGGCAGATATCCTTTATATGCTTTTACAACTAAAGGAATTTATGCTGTTGCTTACAAGGCCACAGGAGATTATAAAGATGCGCAGTTAATTAGCCATTTATCAACGTATAAAAAAGACGCATTTGCTGTGAGTGATGATGGAGTGTATTTTGTTGCAAATGATTGTTCTTTAAATTTCCTGACAGGTAAAAAGGTAATTAGGCTCAGACATGATATAGCAGCTACTCAACTAGGCTGGGGGATGAAAGAAAGAGAGCTTTATATTCAACATAATGATGGCACTCTTGAGATTATGATGCCCAGCAGACGCTCATATAGAAGAGATATTCCCATAAAAAACATATATACAGATCCTTCATCATGTATCATTACAACGGCATCTGATATGATGCTTGATACAAATATTCAATTATCAGCAAGTGTATCTATTACTGTGATTTCTTATTCCTTTTGGTCGCCCATCGTTAAAGACTTCGCCCCTATAGATATACGTTGTAATTTATTGACGAGCAAAGCCCTAGGGAAGCTTATATTAAAAGGAGCCCAATATAATGAAAGCTCTATGAAAGAAATAATTTCCATAGATTATTATTGCACAAACGACACATTATTAAATTCCAGGATATTTTCTCCACGAATAAAAAACTGCTGTTTTTTGCTTGCAGGGGTTGTAAAATCCAGCACACAATTAAGATATCTTGAAATAGATTATACTTAATATCGAAAAAATATGTATTTTGCCTACAATTTATTGTAAAAATGATATTTTTACGCATATTTTTTTGAAAATAACATTTTCGATATTAACTTTGCATTGTTATTTGTAACCAGAATAAAAATTTAGTTGTTTGGTGTTTAAAAATTGAGAGTCGGTTGATGAATTACAAAAATGACCATTATTCCAATATCATATAAGATACATTACACTTGGTCATAATTCAAGAGCAAATAATTTTTTTGTTGACATCTTTTTTCAATTAATCCCAAACTTATTATTACAAATAATATAATGTATAAGTTTTATCTTATACGTTCACAAAATGTATTTAAGGTTTTAGTATTAAATAGTTGTTTTATAGATAATTGTGTATTTAAAGAATGGGAGAGTCGGGAGACTGTCCCTTTTTTGTACCCAATAATTAATATTCATATAAAAAAGGTCCTATATAATCATGGTCTGAAATTCCCCCTAAGATTTAAAGCATCCCACTCTACTACAATAAGATAAGAATAATAGAAGCACCAATTATTATAAAAATAGTTGATTGTCCGCCTTAATTCCTTGTAGATTGTAACACTCTACCTTATTCGGAGAGTCACTTTTCGTATTAGAAATTGATGTAGTAAAATCGTTACTAAAGAATATCTTATTTGTCCTATCATCATAAACTTCCAGAAAGACATATGAAGTTTGATAACCACTATTTCTAAATGTTTCAAAATTATTCCACACCACATTAGAACTTTGCGAACTGGTTACAGAATACCACGTATCACTATATTAACTAATTTATACCACTACTGCATTTCCAGCCCTAGTCAATCACAATCATAATTCAATGGCCATCTGCCATATAACCTCAGTAGCACAACAGCTTATTTAGAATATGATAACTTATAAATCTTCAGCTATTATTTAGGCTGCACATGATTAAAAGAATCCTTTTAAGAACTTTTGGTAGCAGACCAATGTTTAATATCGTAAACAGGTTTATATTTTTTATTTAAATTTATTGTTATGTGCGGAGATCACAAAGTACATGTTGAGAAAGAAATAATGAGTGCTAATGATTCAGTGGCAATGTTTAACCGCGGCTATCTTCACGGCAAGGATATTTATGCACTGAACCTAATATCATCACCTGGCGCAGGGAAAACGAGCTTGCTAGAGGCCACTATTCATGAGCTGTCTAATCATTGTACGATGGCCGTGATCGAAGGTGATCAGGCCACAACAAACGACGCCAAGCGCATTGAAGCGACTGGTGTGGAATGTAGGCAGATTAATACTGCGAATGGATGTCATCTCGAAGCAGCAATGGTGCGCAATGCCATCGAGGGAATGAATCTGGCAAAGGATTCATTACTATTTATAGAAAATGTGGGAAATCTTGTGTGCCCTGCTATGTTTGACCTTGGTGAGGATATTAAAGTAGTGGTAATTAGCGTTACCGAAGGGGATGACAAACCACTAAAATACCCTTATATATTTGCAAAAAGCCAAGTGTGCGTTATCAATAAAATAGACCTTCTTCCTTATGTAAATAGTGACATTGAAAAAATAAAGGAATATGCTCTTAGAATTAATCCAAGCCTAATCATATTTGAGGTGTCAGCTACTACCGGAGCAGGGATAAACAATTGGTGCAAATTCCTACTTGAAAGACTCCAAAAGCGCATAGATGGATAAGCATTAACATCATAGCTTAGATTCTGGAATAGTGAGTCCGAAGAATGTAGTATTCTGCATGCTTAATCCCCCGTGGCAGGTACTCCTGCTTTTATCACTTTTACTTCTTTCTATTGACACATATAGAGCAATACTTCGTGTCATAAGGATATCATCGTGATGACCGCTTTTAGCTCCGTAGCTACCGTTTGGCTTGCGTTCATAACAACTATATTCCTCCAAAGCATCCTCGTCGTGCTCGATATACCTCCCATCACGCACCATCTTAATCTGCCAATAGATGGCATCATCTTTCGTTCTTCTATTGGTGTGGAAACCATATCTTCGCGAACGTTCAGGATCGGACGGCGAAGGTTTACGCCTATAAAGATTCCTATATACAGATGCTATCAGATCCAAGATAAAGCTGCTGCCATCGCCCTCTGTATATTCAGTTTCCAGCGTGTTACTTTCAATAATCAATAAAGCATTGCAATACCATTTAGCAATCTGAACCGCTTTCCAAGCAAGGATATCGTGATATGTGTGCCCTCTCCATTGGGCAACTATTTCGGGCCTATCTTCGGCACTAAATCTATCCAGAACAGCAATCACTGAATAATCAGATGACTCGCTCATACCTCCCACGTCTACGACTACATAATATCGGTCGGGTGCAGGATGGCTCACAGGGTCGGGCATTTTCCATATCTTAAATTTACCTTGAGGCGATGGCACGAATCGAATGTTCTGAATAGCATTTACTCCTTCTCGGCCGTCTGCATCAAGTTCGCCTACCCAAGTAGCAGGATAGCAGTCATATCTTAATTTTTCTACGCCCTCAGGATTAAACACACAGTTTGTCGTATTAGAAAAGGCTTCAATGTCATCGGTTGGATATTCAGTCATCATTTGAGCATGAGTGGTATATTCCTTCCGCTTTGCATGATACCACGCTATCATTTCAAGAGTGAGACCTTTCTTCCATAGATTCACTTCATAATCGTCCATAGCATCAAGCAATGCATTCACATCATTAACCCTCATCCTATAGATTTCTATCTCATACCATGGTACGAAGACAGCCTCTTTATCGCTCAGATGAGCCTTCGAACGCAACCATTCAGTATGAAAATAATTCCCTACGCCGTTGGCTGTGCTCTCAAGCACAATTACGGTGTCAGGCTCTAGAGCCACCGACCCACATACTGCACTAATGAGGCTTTCAGGACTTTTCTGATTAGTACTTCGCCAAAACGATACTTCAGTGAGGTGTGCCATAGAAATATCATAGCCCCGCATGGCTTCTTGGCTCCCGGAGGAAGCACTAACCACCAAACATTCGCGCCCCGCGATTTCACTCACATTATTACTCTTCTCAAAAGTCTTGAACCTCATCGCTTTCCCACTTTCAAGAAATTGTTCAGGATATTCCCTCAACAATCTTGAGTACATTCCCTTGATTGCGGCGGAGGCATCTTTTAGGTGACCGCAAATCACACTATTCCAATGAGTGTGATGCACAATCTGAATCCAAGCCATATATATCTGCACAAGTGTGGAACCGCCCCACTGCCTAGCCTTAAGCATTATCATTCTGATTGGAACTTTACGCTCGCGCATTCCCTCCAAAATAGCCACTACTCTGCGCTGCGGTCTGTTAAGCCTAAACGGTATATGCCGTGAAGACGTCTTATCCTTAATCACCACACACCTTATGCACCAGAATTCAAAATCATATCTTATCCTGATACTTTCCATCTTTTTCAAGGTCGTTCTGTGAGTTATTTCATGTTCTTCCAGCATTTTGACGGGTAGGAAATAGCTCTTACTCTGAACCCTACACTCTTTTCTTATACCATAAGCGCCTACTCCAAGAACTGGGTCATAAACTGATTTCAGCAGGCTTCTACGTCTGTTATTCTCAGCTATAATTTCTTCTAAAGTACTACACGACAGAACAACTTATCTCTTTAAAGTGTTATTTGATTTGGTGACTTTCATGGTCTATTTAATGGTTTATGATTTTTAAATGGCAAAAATAAATGACGTCATTATCAAAAAACCTCCATGAAGTCAATCACATAAAAAAGCATCTCGTTGCTCACGCAAAGAGATGCCCACATTGATTAACTCGATGAAAAATTAATGATTTCTTCCGTTTAAAGAACAGCGTATTACCGCAAGATTCATTATTCGATTCTATCATTTCATTTTTCAAATGTGAAGATCCTCGATTCGCATCGAAGATAAATCACAATCAGCCCCTAGATTATTGCTTACAAACTAATTCACAAAGTTTTTACAAGTAACTCTATGGGACCAATATTGAAGCGAATATAAAATTTATCTTACTTGTTTAAAATGCGACAAAATAACGGGTTGTGAACGTCTATTCAGCTTGACGCATTTAGTATTCATAAATAATACAGATGGATCTTAAGCTAATATTAATTTTGTATTAATATTTCTTGGAAGTTCATTTCTGATTCTCGTAAATACTATTTTTTAAACAATTCCTATGTATTATAAAACGTTTTTTACACTCATCTCAAACAATTTGTTTTTATAATTTAGAGTGATAACTCTTGATACACGGGTTCTCATAACACAATATCTCTTATTAATAATAATATTTAATCCCTGTATTTCATTAGATCTCTCCTCTCTAATGGAATTTACATTTTTCTGAAATTAAAACAAGATTTACTTTTCAAATAAAAATAATTTAAGTGGTGCATAAGCGCCAACTCAATACTTATTTAGCCAACTCTCAACTCCACATCTTCATATCTAACAAGCACAAAAAAACGTGGAACTATTTTATCTAATCCTTTATTGAGGCTCTGGACTGCCCATGGCTGAGGAATAAACAAATAGCCCACGCATTTATGCACTAACGGTTATTTACATTAAGCATCATCATGCGTGAACGCTAGTGTTTATTATCCCCGGCCATCGAAATTGTCCAGATTCCAATAAGGGATAATACGCTATAACGCTCTTAATAGTCTATAAATCTAATGGTAACCCAACTCTTTGGTATAGATTTATAACTCAAATTTAAACATATAAATTGGATTACACAAAATAAAGGCCTTCTTAATTATTCGTTAATACGACAAATGTTCCGCCCTTTATAAATAAGCATTTCGGTCCAAATACCTATGTATTAATCCAATAAATACATATTATTAAGAGCTTCTTTTTATTAAATCCATATTTATTATTAATCAAATTATTATTCTTATTATGAAAATTGCTAACGCAATCAACACTAAAACGATTTATTAACACATCATCATATAAAATATAGCCATTTTTACTATATCACAACTACTTTATATGACTTTCCACTTGGAGTTCTTACTATATATACTCCTGGCGTTACGTGGATTTCATTCTCGGTCCCATTATAGATTTCAGAGCCATTTATACCATAAACCGCCACCCGATCAATGCCTTCAATATGGATATTTCCTCCTGCGGCATAAACTTTAACTGCATCTTCTGAAACATCACTTATTGCAGTAGTAATATCCGCATCTTCAGCATACCAATCTAAATAGAAGTTGCCAGGGGCGCCTGAATTTCCAGTATCATATTTATATGAAAAACTTTTATAACCATTATTAATTGACGACACAGACGTGCTGCTCAGCTTCAGAATTTGAGTTCCTTCAGCTACTCCGTCAATGTCTTTTGCAAGAGTCGTGTAGAGAGTAGCGCCCACCCAATTAGTACATTTAGTTATATCAAAGCCATCCTCCACGAGAGTGGTTCCTGTATTCTCTCCAGTTTTTCCAGCGATTTCACTTACTGGAATATAATAGAATGAAGAGGCTGGATGATTTGCGTTTTCAGCATATTTCACATGTATTATTCTTCCATTGGGACTAAGCTCAAAATCTGCTAACGCAGTATTGGAACTCAATACCAGCGAGTTTATATAGTTGTAATTACAATATAATAATTTCAATGACTTGTTAGGGATAAGACCAAGCTTGGTAAGTCTGCATGAATCGCAAAGCAATGACGTAATAGCCGTATTAGCTGTCAGATCCAAGTTAGTTAATTTATTAGCACCACAGTCCAATGTAAGCAACGCCTTATTCAAACTTAAATCCAAAGTGGCAAGATTATTACTTCGGCATTTCAAAGTAGTGATAAGAGTATTGCTATTTAAATCAAGTGTACTCAACTGATTCCCTGAGCAAAGCAGCGTTGCAATTTTGACATTTTGAGCGAGTGGCAGTGCTGTAATTTGATTACCGCCACAACTCACATAAGTAAGTAACACATTCGATCCCAATGATAGCGCACTCAACTTATTATTATTACACGTGAGAGATGTAAGCTTTGTGTTAGAGGTCAAATCAAGCGAAGTAATCTTATTATTACTGCAATCTAAATACGTAAGAGATTTATTTGCTGCAATATCCAAAGAAGTGAGTTGATTATTCCTGCATGAAAGCGATGTTAATGCTGTGAAATTCTTTATTCCAACTAATGACGCTATACTCTTTGAAGAACAATCCATCGTGGTTTTAGCACTGATCTTTGCAGTAGTGATATTTCCGCCCTCTGCTACGCCCAAATCTGTGGAAAGAAATGATCTGAAATTGGTGTCTGGAAAATTCGTGGCATTGAGCAAAACGTCTGCTTTTACTGGTAGCATTACACCACACACAATGGCAACGATATTGAAAATGCGTAATATTTGTTTTTCCATTTTATTTTAACTTTATGCCTTATTCCCTCCAGGCAAATTTTTAAATAAAAAGCGTGGGAACTCCTTAACTTATTATCTCCATCTTTGTTTCTAAACAAAATGACATCGAAACAAGCTAAGTAGCGCCCACATAAAGAGATATAAAATGTATCATCAAATTACATCTCCTCGCATGATCGTTCTTAAGCTTATATCCTGAAGCCATTGAAATTGTCCAGATTCCAATAAAAGGATAATACATTTTAAACGCTCAATTCTTGTATCTTTCTAGTCCTGACTCTTCAGAAACCTTAATTATTAAATGTTGTCTTACATCTCCTTTCTTTATTATAAAATTATAAATAATATAACCTTCTGAGATTAACTGTTTCTTGTCGGTTAATATTTGTGCTTAATTCGTATCCCAACTGGCATGCCAAGATTTTATTCTTCTTTGTCAAAACAATAAGGAAAACTAATTAAAGATTATTTTCTTCCTGGTCCTTTAGCATATCATTACCTGATTTCTCTGCAAATACAAAGAAATAAAGTGATTAATATAATTATATAATGTATTACTCATAATAAAAATATTCCTGTTAAAAAGAAAACCTGGAAATCTCGATGAAAAAGCAGTCTACTCCACTATAATTAATAGTATCATGCCTGTATAGGTTCCTCAGAAATTATAAATAACATCAAGGTAATTCAGAGAGTCTAATATCTCAGAAGCATCTAGTTTGTCTATAATAGGATGGACATTACCCGCATGGAAATATTACGAATCCCAATTTCTCTCAACTCTCGAATCTTATATATCTCCCCTCATCACACACAAAATTTCAGGGACCATTTATATTACATTGTTCTCCAAATTAAATAATTCGAACAACAAAGTAATAGACTTATTGTCTATCTATTCAATATCTTTCGCCCAACTATAACATGATTAAGAAAATACTGATTCTACTTAATCCCAAATATAGAAACCACATAAATACCCGCTAATAGGTATCGACTAAGCATTTCTTTGATAGCTAGGTTTTGTCTCTCTAATTTTTTTTGTAAAGATATAATTTATATCTAAATTAAAGTGAATTTTTATGAATATTTTTTTGCTTTCCGTTCTTATTCTAAAGAAAATCATTTGCTTTCATGGCATATAATGCTATTAAATACATATTAATAAGCCATAGAAAACAAACCGTCATTATCGAATAATCTCCATGAAATCAATCACATAAAAAAAGCATCTCATTGCTCACGCAAAGAGATGCTAGGATTTATTAACTCGATGAAAATTAATGATTTCTTTCGTTTAAAGAATAGTGTATAATCGCAAAATTCATTATTCGATTTTATCATTTCATTTTCATGCACGAAAATCCCACGATTCTCATCGCAGAAAAATCGAGCTTAATCCATTACAAATTACTTCTTAAAATTAATACGCGGATATTAAAAGTCTTTTAAATGGATTAATTTCTAAAGCAATTCTAGAATTTAATTTTACGTCCTCGTTGAAGACATATCAAATCTAAACTGCTCTTATAATTACTAACAGTTATGATTAATGTCCATTTAAGGGATTCTGCTTTTTGCAATACATCTAAATTTATCAGCAATCAGTATATTATCTCATTTTTGTTAAGACATAAGTAATCATAAGTATTTAAATGATCTAATCAGTTTATCTACGCTCAATCCTACCGCTGAAAGAATAAAGCACTATAACACTAGAATATTCAAAGGATTAAACGAATTACCCGATTTCTAATCTTTATTATTAACGGAATAAATAATACAACCAGCTCATTGGCCTAAATTTCTCTATTGTTTTTTTCAATACACGTTTTTCATTTATTATACTAAATAAAATAAAAAACGTGGGCACATTTTTTGATATTACTTTGTTGAGGCTCTGGACTGCCCATAGCTAAGAAATAAACAAAAAAGCCCACGCATTTTTTAATATATCGCTTGTAAAAGCAATAATTATATGCCATGCGTGAGCGTTCATGACACGTTACCCCAAGCTATTGAAATTGTCCAGATTTCAACAAAGGACAACGTTCTATAAACGCCCTTAATATTTTAAATTATATAATTCTCATACCCTAGATTGACCAGGGTTTTGATTTTCAAAATTAATATAATAATTTAAAAATTCAAAACTAATTCAAATATTAAGAGCGTTTATACTCATCTTCATATAATAATTTCTATATCACCTTCATTCTAATAATATACTAATCATACAAAAAGCACATACGAGCAAGAGTAATAATGTTTTTATTAAAAGTTTATCCTTTTTAGCTTTATATATCCTCATTACAATGCTATTTTGCTATCATAAGCATACTTTATTTCACGGCTACTTTATATGACTGCCCATCAGCTTTAACTATATACAGGCCTTTCGACACCGATATTTCGCCCGAGACTCCATCATATATTTTTATTCCATTTATCCCGTACACTGCTACATTATCAGCCCCTTCAGCATGGATTACCCCATCTGTGGCGTATACTCTTAGACTGTCATCATTGAGATCGCCGACATGGGTGGTTACATCTGCGTCTTTCCAATCAAGATAGAATACAACACTCTTGGCAAGTCCCGTGGTATAGACATAAGTAAATTCATTATAACCGGTATTGTTTGTCGAAGAGCCATTAGCATTTAGCTTCAGAATCTGCGTACCGCTTGGCACTCCGTCTATATCGTTTTCTGCCGTAGTATATAAAGTTGCGCCGCTAACCCAAGTGCATTTTGTCACATCAAAGCCGTCTGCCTCAAGGGTAGTCCCTGTATTCACGCCAGTCTTACCCGCGATTTCACTTACTGGAATATAATAGAATGAAGAGGCTGGATGATTTGCATTCTCTGCTTTTTTCACTTTTATAATTCTTCCGTTTGGCGAATACTTAAAGGTATATATCGGTGACGCTGTATTGATACTTAAGGAATTAATATAATTCTTCCCGAACTCAAAATATCTAAGTGCATTATCTCCTAACTGTATCGTTGTCAATTTATTATTATCGCAGTCTAATTGGGTTAGGGATTTAGTATTGCTTACGTCCAATGTCGTTAGACTATTGCTAGAGCATCCTAAATATTCTAATGCGGTATTGTGGCTTACATCCAATGTCGTTAGACTATTGCTAAAGCATCCTAAATTTTTTAATGCAGTATTATTGCTTACATCCAATGTCGTTAGACTATTGCTAGAGCATCCTAAATATTTTAATGCGGTATTTTGACTCACATCCAATGTCGTTAGTTTATCGCTAACGCAGTACAAGTCGGTTAATGCGGTATTGTGGCTTACATCCAATGTCGTTAGACTATTGCTAGAGCAGTTTAAATATTTTAATGCGGTATTGTGGCTTACATCCAATGTCGTTATTTTATTGTTATCGCATTCTAAATTTTTTAATTTAGTATTTTGACTCACATCCAATGTCGTTAGACTATTGTTAGAGCAGTGTATATCTAATAATTCAGCGGTATTGTGGCTTACATCCAATGTCGTTAGACTATTGTTAAAGCAACTTAAATTTATTAATTTAGTATTTTGACTCACATCCAATGTCGTTAGACTATTGCTAGAGCAGTTTAAAAAACCTAACCCAGTATTTTGACTTACATCCAATGTCGTTATTTTATTGTTAGCGCAATAAAGCTCCCATAATCTCTTAAACGGGGTTAAGTCTATCGAGCTTATATTATTAGACGAGATTTCTAACACACTCAAATTCGTAAAATATTCAACACCTTTCACAGATGAGATACTTTTAGACGTTGCTGACATCTCTGTAGTTGATGCAATTTTAGCATCTGTGATGGTTTCGCCCTCGGCAACACCGGTTAGGCTGGTAATATATGCTCTGAAATTTGCATCTGGAAAGTTTGTGGAATTTAGAACCACTGCACCTTTCGCTTCATTTAAGGCTGCCATGAACGCAGCCAACATAATAATAAGTAAAATCTTAGGTTTCATTTTGCTTCAATTTTCGTCTTTTCCCCATTCAGACCGTTAAGAAAAAAGCGTTGGGAACTTCCATCATATTACCTTAGCCGCCCTGAAAACTAATATTGCTAAAAATAATAAACTGGATGTCCCCAAACATAAGCATCACATAACCCATTAAAATGGTATTATTATACTTTGACATGAGATATTCGGCCTATTACCCTATAGCTATCGAAATTGTCCAGATTCCAACAAAAGGATAATATTTAAAGAAACGCTCTATTTAAAATTGGTTTCCCGACTCTTCAAGAAATCCACTGACAAATTTATGTCTTTACTTTCTATTTAAAAAGAATTTCATTATTTTTTTTTTGTATATTTTATGTTTTTTATATCTATAAATACAAAAAATAAATTTAAATTTATTTTATTTTACGCACATTAATCTTTTTTAACATAAACCGCGCATAGAAAATTTATGGTTGCTATTTCACGGCTACTTTATAAGACTTTCCATTAGATATTCTTACTATATATATTCCTAGGGCAACATGAATTTCATTATCATTACCATGATATATTCTAGCTCCATTTATTCCAAAAACTTCTACTTGCATTGTCCCTTCCACATGGATACAACCTCCTGCTGCATATATTTTAATTGTATCATCGGCAACATTGCTGACAATAGTAGTTATATCGGCATCTCCATCTTTCCAATCAAGATAAAATTCGCCTGGGCATGACGAGTTATCTGTATTATAAGTATATGAGAATCTTTTATAACCGCTATTAATGGGCGAAAGTGCAGCGCTGCTCAGCTTCAGGATTTGTGTACCAGCTGCCACCCCGTCAATATCTCCTGCCAAAGTTGTATAAAGAGAGGCCCCTACCCAATTAGAACACTTAGTCACATCAAAGCCGTCTGCCACTAGGGTAGTCCCTGTATTCACACCAGTTTTGCCAGCGATTTCACTTACTGGAATATAATAGAATGAAGAGGCTGGATGATTTGCATTCTCTGCTTTTTTCACTTTTATAATTCTTCCATTGGGACTAAGCTCAAAATCAGCTAACGCTGTATTGGAGCTCAATACTAATGAGTTTATATAGTTGTAATTACAATATAATAATTTCAATGACTTATTCGGAGTAAGATTAAGTTTGGTAAGTTTGCATGAATCGCATACCAACGACGTAATAGCGGTATTTGCCGTCAAATCCAAGTTACTTAATTTATTAACGCCACAATCCAATGTAAGCAATGCCTTATTTGAGCTTAAATCCAAAGCGGCAATATTATTCCTTCGGCATTTCAATGTGGTGATAAGTTTATTATTACTCAAGTCAAGGGCGCCTAATTGATTACCAGTGCAAAGAAGCGTTGCGATTTTGATATTCTGAGTAAGAGGTAGTGCGGTAATTTGATTACTTCCACAATTAACATAAGTGAGTGCTACATTTGTGCTTAACGATATTACTGTCAACTTATTAGTGTTGCAAGAAAGTGATGTAAGCTTGGTATTTGACGTTAAATCAAGAGATGTCAGTTTATTATTACTGCAATCAAAATATGTAAGCGCTTTATTAAAGCTGATATCCATGGTAGTGAGTTGGTTATTCTGGCATGAAAGGGATGTTAATGCAGTGAAGTTCTGTATTCCCACTAAAGAAGCAATGTTCTTCGAAGAACAATCCATTGTGGTTTTAGCATTAATCTTTGCAGTGGTAATATTACCTCCTTGTGCAATTCCTAATTCTGTAGCAAGAAATGCTCTAAAATTGGCATCCGGAAAATTGGTAGCATTAAGCAGTACATCAGCTTTTATCTGAATAGATAAAGCCATAAAAAGCATAGCAGCCAAAGCTAGTCGAGTAATCATTCTTTTCATTTCTATTTCAATATATCTCTTCCAGTCAAGTCCCCTACCTGGCAGAAACAATAAAAACAAGCGTGGGGATATTCAAACTAATCGCCAATGTCGGAACGATCTTCAAATAATTTGTCTCAATATTCGGGTCTCTTATATTTTACATTATAATAATTGTAATTCCATAGCAAATACATGGCTAAATAACTGTTGTTTCCGTTTTTGGGCAATAAATTCAAAACGCTCGATAATATAATTATAAGTTAATCTGAAATTCCTTTAAGTTTCTTTGTTAAATTAAGTCGTCACTATTAATAACATCTTTTTATTATTAATTCCTATTTTTATTAATAAAATTTCATCTAATTACTCTATAATAATTGACTCAACGCGAAAGACTTCGCCTCCAGTGACTCGACAAGCCCAACTTCCACAATTTGGGCAAATGGCGATTCTATCTTTTGCGCTAAATTGAGTTCCGCACTCGGTGCACTCTCCTGAACCGGGAACATCAATTATAGTTGCTTTCATTTGAGGATACTTGGAAGATGCTATCACTGCGTCAATAGCCGTGCGGAAGCAAATGGGTTCAACTCCAGCGAGTTCACCCACCTCAATAACCACCTCTTTGATTTTCTTGGCGTTATTGGCTTGTGCTTCTTGAACCACTATATCCATTACGCTCATAGCTAACGATAATTCATGCATGATAAAAGAATTTTGAACGATTTTTAATTCTATAATTAGCCGCAATATAGAGTTGTCCTAAAGCAATTCCTCCGTCTCCTGCAGGATACCTTTCAGGAATATACACCTGTAGTCCATCTGCCCTGAGCTGAGCAGCAAGGCGTTCCACAAACATACGATTGTGCATTACACCTCCAGCCAACACCACCTTCTTTAAGCCAGCAACAGTGCCTAATTCCAATGCTTTCTGTGCAAAAGCATCTGCCATTGTGTTATGAAACCTAGCTGCTATAATTCCTGTATCTAATCCTGAATTTAAATCTTGTAATATACAGTCCAACAATTCGGCATAATTCTCTAATCCACATTCATAACTAGTTTTTATTCCATTAACTGCATGTTGTTCAAGAAGAATCGGAGCCTCTCCCTCATAGCTATTATGATAAGCGACTCCTAAGAGAGCCGCCACAGCATCCCACAAACGCCCAGCTCCTGAAGAATAAGGCGAGTTAAATTTACTTTTAACCATTTGCTCTACAACTTTAATTTTCTCCATACCTATCGAATCTGATATATCCTTGGGCAATTTACATAAATCCCCATAAGTGCTCAGTAAAATACTTACAGCCATTCGCCATGGCTCTTTAGATGCAATATCCGCTCCTGGAAGAGGCAACATAGGCAAGTGCCATAATCTAGCAAATTCATTGGTATCACACCTTAATATTTCGCCACCCCAAATAGTACTATCCGGCCCATATCCAGTTCCATCTAAAACAATGGCAATCACTTCATCATGAATATTATGTTCAGCCATCACGGCACATGCATGGGCATGATGGTGCCATATTTTCAGAGAAGGTACGGAATACTTGTCGGCTAATTTAATCCCTTTTTGAGATGATATATATCCGGGATGCGCATCAATAACTATAAGCGATGGAGAGAAGGAAAAAAGAGAGAAAAAGTTGCTAAGCGAATTGTCATAAAATTCCTCATTATCTACATCTGCCAAATCCCCAATATACTGACTTCCAATGGCACTTTGATGACGGCCTATCATAAATTGGCCAATCATATCGGCACCCATTGCTAATATCCCATCTACATCAAGCTGCATTTGCAACGGTTGTGGAACGTACCCCCGAGCCCTACGCAACACTTGTTCACGACCGTCAGTAATCTGTGCTAAGGAATCATCAATTCTATTATATATTTCGCGATCATAGCTAATAGTCATAAGTCCCATTTTTTCTGAGAATAGTCTTCGCGCCTCATCATCATCAGTAATCATCGGTTCGTTATCATCATTTCCACTAGTCACCACCAATGCCCTTAGCCATGATTCTCGGAATATATCATAATGGACCACCATATATGGAAGCATTACGCCTAATGATGAATATCCCGGTGCGAGGAATTCCGTTAACGAGCTTTCTACTCCTTTCAGTATTACAATAGGTCTTCGCCACGATTGCAATATTTCAGCTTCCTTATCGCTAATGTCCAATAGGTCATGTGCCACCTTTATATTTGGCAGCATTATGGCAAACGGCTTATTAGGTCTATGCTTTAATACTCGCATATGTCTTATAGAGCTTTCATTTAAAGCATCACAAATAAGATTATAACCACCCATACCTTTCAGGGCTATTATTTCGCCATGTTCAAGTCTTCGTACCATTTCTTCAAGAATCGCGGCATAATCTGTTATATCATTCCACTGATAATGCACTCCACATTGATTACATCCAGTGGGCTGTGCATGGAATCTTCTATCTAAAGGATTATTATATTCTTCTTGACATTCCCGGCACATCTTGAAAGGAGCCATTGTGGTGGAGCTTCTATCATACGGCAATCCCTTGATTATTGTGAACCGCGGCCCACAATGAGTGCAATTTATAAAGGCATAATTATTTCTGCGAGGTTGTGCTATCAAGTCGGCAAGGCAATCATCGCACACTGCAATGTCCGGGCTCACCTGAGTAAATCCATCCGAAACGGAACTTGGCAAAATTGAAAATTTCTGCCATGGATGCATTTCCCCAGATTCAATCCTCTGACACTGTATGCTAGTGATTTCCGCAATTTTAGGAGCTTCTTTTTGGATTTTATTTATCAGTTCGCGCAATTTGGCATAGGAAGCATCCACATTCACAATCACACCGTCGTTACAATTCTCGACAGTACCGCTTAATCCCATTCCATTTGCAAGCAGATATATAAAAGGTCTGAACCCAACACCCTGGACAAGTCCCCTAATTTTTATCTTATACTTCATAGTATTTTTGATTCATCTACCTAATATTTAAAACATATTTAAATATTAATTGTTTTTTAATTAATAGGGTTATGTGCAACGAGCCCCTATTATTTCAATAATTAATTAATACTATGTGTCTTGCAGTACCTGGAAAAATAATATCAATAATTAGCGAAAGTCCATTAAAAATGGCAGAAGTGGATTTCTACGGCACTCGCAGACAAATTTGCATCCAAACTGTTGACGCAAATGTGGGAGATTATATAATCGCACATGCAGGAGTGGCTATAAGCACCTTAGACGCTAAATCAGCAGAAGATACAATTAACGACCTAATCCTAATAGCAAATCATGAGCAACGAGAATGACTATTCAATTTTTGAAATGCTCAAACGCTACAAAGACAAGGATTTGATGATATCTATCATCAAAGAGCTCCGTTCTATATCTAAAAGTCCAATAAATATTATGGAAGTATGCGGGGGTCAGACATTCGCACTAGCTCGATATGGAATTGAGCCTCTCCTGCCCCCTACAATTAAAATGATACACGGGCCCGGATGCCCGGTGTGCGTAACACCCACAGCGATTATAGATGAAGCCGTGATACTAGCATCCATGGAAGATGTAATTTTTTGCACATTTGGCGACATGATGCGGGTGCCTGGTTCCAACGGTAGCCTTCTAAAAGCTAGATCTGAAGGTGCAGATGTGAGAATGTTCTATTCGCCGCTCGACGTGATTCGCGTTGCTAAGGAAAATCCGCAAAAAAAGATAATATTCTTTGCTATTGGATTTGAAACCACAGCTCCTATCTATGCACTAATGCTTGAGGAAGCTGTCCAAGAAGACATTCATAATCTATATTTACTCACCTCATTATTTACAGTTCCAGCTGCCATTTATGCTTTATCTGCTGATAATGAATGTAACATAGACGCTCTTCTTGCTGCTGGCCATGTATGCGCCATAACAGGCACAAAAGAATACGAAGAGATTTCTGCTAAACTAAATATTCCCATAGTGGTTACAGGGTTTGAACCAGTTGATTTATTGCAAGGAATATTAATGGCCGTGCGCCAATTTGAAGATGGAATACATATACTTGAAAATGCTTATCCAAGAGTGGTCTCTGCCCAAGGGAACACTAAAGCCCAGGAACTTGTTGATAAATATTTCACAATTTCCGATCAATTATGGCGCGGACTTGGGGTGATACCAAAGAGCGGCTTGTCTCTGCGCCAAGATTATGAACTTTATGATTGCAGGGAATGTTTTTCTCTTGAAATTGGCAACAATGTTGACTCCAATTCTTGCATATCTGGCGAAATCATGAAAGGGAAAGCCTTACCAAAAGATTGCAAGTGGTTTGGTAATAAATGCACACCTCTAACACCTATCGGGGCTCCGATGGTATCAAGTGAAGGTGTGTGCGCTGCTTATCACAAATATAAAATCTACGGTGATGAATCTTGAATGCCCAATATTAGAAAATAGCACCTTATCAGAACGTATTACCATAGGTCATGGTGGCGGAGGCTCATTGACATCCAAGCTCATCAACGAGGTGTTTCATCCAAATTTTACTAATGAATATCTTGATGCAGCTCTTGATGGCGCAGTAGTGCCGGCACAACGCGGAAATCTTGCCATTTCAACAGATAGTTTTGTGGTTTCTCCTCTATTTTTCAATGGTGGCAATATCGGGGATTTAGCAATAAACGGAACATCAAACGATATAATTTGTTGCGGAGCCATTCCACGATTCATTTCAGCCGGTTTTATCATTGAAGAAGGGTTCGAGATTTCAAAACTAATGGAGATTGCTCAAACAATGAGAATTGCCGCCAAGAAAGCTGGAGTTAAAATCGTTACAGCAGATACCAAAGTAGTAGAACGCGGAAAATGTGATAGTATATACATCAATACTACCGGCATAGGTTGGATTGTGAATGGAATAAGTTTAGCTCCTCAAAATGTAAAAGTGGGCGACTCTGTAATTATAACTGGGTCTATTGGCAACCATGGTATAGCCATAATGTCGGAGCGTAACGGCATAGAATTTACCACACCGGTCAAAAGTGATTCGGCTTCGCTTGTGGACATGGCTCAGAACCTATTTATTAATGTGCCCCAGATTCATGAAATGCGTGACCCTACTCGCGGAGGTTTATCAAGCACTCTAAACGAGATTGCTTCTACTGCCGGAATCACTATCACAATAAATGAATCAGCACTTCCCATTGAGCCGGAGGTGCAATCTGCCTGTGATATGCTTGGACTTGATCCTCTTTATGTGGCTAATGAAGGTTCAGCACTCGTTTTCGTTCCTGCCTACGAAGCCGAGCATGCTCTTGATGTTATCCGCAAGTCAAAACACGGAGCTAAAGCACAAATCATTGGCAGCGTGAATGAAAAGTCGCAAGGGCGAGTAATTCTTGAAATGCCGCTTGGACAAAAAAGGCTTTTGTTGCCATTCACTGGAGAACAATTACCACGTATTTGTTAAAATCATAAAGTATATATTCAACTTTCGATAAAATTAAAATAATATATTATGGACAAAGAACCCTCTTTCTATCAAGAACTTAAGAAGAAAGGCTACACACGACGCCAATTCTTACGTTACTGTGCTATAGTCGGTGCCATGATGGGATTTGACCAAACCGGAGTGGCCAAAGTGGTAAAAGCACTTGAATCCAAGCCTCGTCTTCATGTACTATGGCTTCACATGCAAGAATGTACTTGCTGCAGCGAATCGTTCATTAGATCCTCGCACCCACTTGTCCAAAAAATCCTTCTTGAGATGATTTCTCTTGACTATGACGACACCTTGATGGTTCCATCAGGATTTGTTGCCGAAAATATTAAGGAAGAAATCCTCAAAAAGTATAAAGGCCAATATATCCTTTGCTGCGAAGGTGCTATTCCTCGTGGCGATTTCGGATATTGCACAATAGCTGGTGACTCTGCATATAATGTTTTCAAAGAATGTGCAGAGGGAGCAGCCGCTATTATTGCTTGGGGAAGCTGTGCATCATCAGGATGCATACAAGCCGCTCATCCTAACCCAACCGACGCACAACCAGTGCACCGTCTCATTCATGGCAAACCTATTGTAAACGTGCAGGGCTGCCCTCCGATAGGCGACGTTATGGCTGGTATCATCACATATTATGTAACCTTTGGAAAATTACCAGAACTTGATAATATGGGTCGGCCTAAAATGTTCTATGGCAAGCGAATTCATGATAGTTGTTATCGTAGGCCGTTCTACGACGCTGGACTCTTCGTTCAAAGTTTTGACGATGAAAACGCCAAAAAGGGTTACTGTCTATACTATATGGGGTGTAAAGGTCCTAATACCTATAATTCTTGTGCTATCATAAAATGGAATGACAGCATTAGCTACCCTATCCAATCTGGGCACCCATGCATCGGATGCGCCGAACCTGGCTATTTCGACCAGGAACCATTCTATCAACATATTCCATCTGTGCATGGCATAGGCATCGAGGCTACTGCTGATAAAATTGGGGCAGCTCTCACAGTAGGTGCTTTAGCTGGGGTTGCTATTCATGCAGTAGCAACAAATGTGCGGAAACGAAGTCTTATCCTAAACAAAGACTCGGATACTGAGCCCAACACCAAAGATTTCGCAGAAAACATTGCCAGCCTTGAAAAAGAACAGAAAGAATTAGATTCAGAGGCTAAGGATATCGAAAATAATAATAAAGAATAACACTCATCACTATGGAAAAAAGAATCGTTGTTGACCCAGTAACTCGTATTGAGGGCCATTTAAGAATGGAAGCCGTGGTTGAAAACGGCAAAATCAAAGATGCCTTCAGCTCAGGGACGATGGTACGTGGTATAGAAATAATAGTGAAAGACCGCGATCCGCGCGATGTGTGGGCTTATGTGATGCGTGTGTGCGGTGTATGCACTTCCATGCACGGCCTTGCTAGCGTACGTTCCATTGAGAATGCCCTTGGCATAACGGTACCCTTCAATGCCGAAATGGTTAGAAATATAATGCTGGGAGCTCTTACCTGCCAGGACCACTTAGTACATTTTTATCAATTACAGGCTCTTGACTGGGTTGATGTGGTGAGTGCACTTAAAGCTAGCCCAAAGGAAGCATCGGAAATTGCACAGTTGATAACACCAGTGGCTGAAGGTTATGACGCATGGGGGAAGAATTCGCCTGGATATTTCGCTGAAGTACAACAGAAAGTTAAAAAATTCTTGGAAGTTAGCCCAGACAATAACCTTTTCGCACCTAAACGTTGGTGTTGGGGAGCAAAATTATACCAACTTCCTCCAGCAGTAAACCTCATAGGACTAGCCCACTATCTAGAAGCTCTTGATTTTCAAAAAGATATCATTAAAGTCCAAACTGTATTCGGCGGAAAGAACCCACATCCTAACTACCTCGTAGGTGGTATGGCTTGTGCCATAAATATGCAAGGACCAAATGCCATAAATATGGAACGGCTCGCTCTTGTAGCTAAAACCATAAATGACTGCCAAGATTTCATGAACCGTGTATACCTTCCTGATGTGATAGCTATAATGGCTTTCTACCCCGAATGGACGAAAATAGGCGGTGGCTTACACAATTATCTTTCTTATGGCGATTATCCTACCACTCATTATGGTGACACATCCTCATATATGAGCAAACGAGGCATAATTCTAAATAGAGACTTATCGCATGTCGAGGAATTTAATCCAGACTCGCTTGATGGCTTACAGGAATTTGTGAATAACTCATGGTATAAATACACTGTGGGAAAAGACAAAGGCCTTCATCCTTCTATTGGCGAGACAATTCTCGATTATACAGGCCCTAATGAGAAATATGACTGGCTTGGTGGAGAAAAGCCGTATAGCTGGATTAAAACTCCACGCTATAAAGGAATGCCTATGGAAGTTGGACCTCTAGCACGATTCTTTGTCAATTATGCTTCTAAAGATGATGCTACTGTTGATTTGGGCAATAGATCTTTAGCTCGCTTAAGCGAATTTGCTAATAAATTCAACAACAAGCCGATGGGTATAAACTTCGACTCTATGTATTCTACGGCAGGGCGCACAATAGCTCGTGCTATTGACGCAGCACTTGCCTCAAAATATACCATTGACTCTTATAATATGCTCATCAACAATATCAAATCTGGTGACGAAAGAATGTTTGATGGGTCAAAATGGGAACCTTCTTCATGGCCTAGGGATTGTAAAGGATATAGCCTAAACGAGGCTCCTCGTGGTGCGCTAGCCCATTATTCGCATATCACCGACGAAAAGATAACTAACTATCAAATGGTGGTACCAACCACATGGAACGCTTCTCCTAGGGACCCGAAGGGACAACATTCAGCATTTGAGGCATCAGTGCTTGATACTCCTATGCCAGATGTTGACAGCAAAGATCCACAATTGGCTTTGCAGATTATCCGCACTATCCACTCTTTCGACCCATGTATGTCTTGCTCTGTGCATCTTTATGATGGGGACGAAACTGATATTACTATTTCTGACATCTAAAACATAAAATTATTCTTGCGATGAAAGTTCGTGATCCAAATATCCGCGAAGTATATGTGTGGCAACTCCCTGTTAGAATTTTCCATTGGGTAAATGCTGTGTGCATAGTGGTACTCTGCATCACCGGCTATATAATAGGTAATCCACCGGCAGTACAACATGCCACAGAAGCTATACACAATTACTGGTTTGGATGGGTAAGACTAATCCATCTGGGCACAGCAATGATTTTTATCATCAATTTCTTAATCCGCGTTTACTGGGCTTGGGCAGGGAACACTTTCGCCAAATGGTATAATTTCGTTCCACTCAAGAAAAGTCAGTGGAGAAGTATTATCAAGACTCTAAAGATTGATATTTTCCTTCTTTCAAAAGACCCAATATATGACATTGGGCATAACAGTTTAGCAGCAACTACCTACCTAGGGCTATTTGTAATAATCATAGCCCAAATCTTGACTGGAGTGATGATGATGTTTGTAACCACAAACAATATTATGCGGCCCGTCACCGACTGGGGATTATTTGAGTTGAATGGATTCTTCGTAGTCCGTTATATTCACCATGCACTCATGTGGCTATTCATTCTTTTCTCAATAATTCATATCTATCTTGTATTCTACCACGATTATATAGAACGTAATGGTATTGCCTCATCAATGATTGGCGGTTGGAAATTTATACGTCAGGATGTTATTGAAGAAGCTGAATTAGAAAAGAAAATTGAAGAGCTTAACAAAGAGGAAAAGGAGATTATAAAGCATGATAGATGAATCACAAGATAAACGACCCCTGCTAGTTCTTGGTGTTGGTAACATATTGCTTCAGGACGAAGGCCTGGGCGTGCATGCTGTGAGGATTCTTCAAGAGGACAGCACAATACCTGCAGAAGTAGATATTGTGGATGGCGGCACTACCGGGATGGCTTTGATGTCAATGCTCCAACAATATAAACATGTGATTATTATTGATGCCACTGCCGACAACAATCCGCCTGGCACCGTTAGACATATTAGCCCTAGCACAAAAGTGTGGCTGCCACCCACTCGCACTATTCACGAATTAGGATTAAACGATTTGATTCTAGCCATGAACTTAGATGGCTATTGCCCTAAAATTGATATGATTGTGGTATCGGCCAATCGCTATACTACTATAGGATTTTCTCTTTCACCAGAAGTAGAAGCATCTATGCCCGTTGTGATAGATCTTTCCAAGCATCTTATTTCAAAATATCTTAAATGATTTAACCGTAGCATTATAGAAATGTGAGTTGCGGATTATTATTCAGTCTATTTTTCTTTATAGGAGTTTATTTGTAATATTTTAATGACATTATTACATAAAAAGCACCACGAAATCACTTCGGGGTGCCCTAGGAAAAAAATAGTATGAATAAAATGTGGTATTAGGGTTAACTTAATTTCTTCAAGTGATTAATATTTCAAATCAACTCGTATTTCTTAAATTCTTCTTGATACGGATGTGATTCCCGCATCCAGGAGATTTTTGTGAAGAATAGGACTTCGTCCCTTATCCAATCCTCGGGGGCAAATCCCCCTCGGCAGCTTGTGAGGAAATCGATTTAATTATCGAGTTTCGCTCACATTTTTCTCTTTAGGAAAAGCAATATAACAATGCTGCTTTTGAGCTAATAGAGAAACATTCGGATGAAATGCGTGGGAAGGCAATTGCCTTACGCGCACACTTTGTTCAAACTTTGTATTCATAAATAAATAAACCTTAAATGTTGGATGCACTCTAGCATCCTTAAAAACAATCTTTTAACCTAGTATCTATATAAACAATTTCTGTGCCACTTTTTAAAAATAATTGTAGATATTGTGGCGCCTACTTAACTTATTTGGGACAAAAGTGATTAAAAATTATAAAATATTCAAGAATATATCACTTTTTCTTTAGTCTATCGAGAGCTAATTATGCAGAATTAACAATACTTTGTCCTCTAATCATATTAATTTAATATTCAGACACAAAAAATATCTTCATCTTGTTTTTTATATATGAGTCTTTCTACTCAACAAAATAGCTCTCAACTTTTTATTAATTGGAAATAAAATAGTTATTTTGCATATAATTAGTTTTCTGATATTACGCATGAACTTAAAAATATTATTTCTGTCATTTTTGGCATTTACACTCATTGGATGCGGAGAAAAAGCTCTTAATGATGATGTTATTACCAAAAATAATATTTACACAGTCACTGCTGACAGCGTTATCCAAGGAGATTTCGTTGCTACTGCTGTATCACCGACTAAAATAATCACTAATTATGTCTCCCCTGCGGATAAAGAATTTTCCCCAATTATCCAATTTCGTCTTGCACTAAATTCTCGCGACAACGAACTGCGTCCTGGGAAATCCCATTACGCGATTGCTGGTAATGATAAAATCTTTACTCTTGGCGTTCCTGACACAGTTCCGCCTACACTCCTAAAGTCGATAAAAAAAGATACCAAATGGACTGTGAAAGTAAATATGGGGCCATTGTTTCGAAGTTTCAAAAGCAAAGGATATTATGTTACAGCCACTGGTGACACTATTTTCAAAGAAGACTTTCATGGTGTGTGGATTGCCGGTGGAGCAACACCTCTTAACTGGACTTTCGACACTCTATACGGGAAAAGGGAATTCAAGCTATCATCCAAAGGAAATGATAGTATCTACTCCACCACAATAACTCTGAATCCATCCAAGAAGAAAGTATCTGACAGAGAATCGTGGGAGATTGAAGCTCCTAACCCTGATTTTCCTTCCTATACTTCAAATGAGACTCTGGTAGATGCCCTATACAACATGTCTATCGACAATATTAGCGATGTTCGCAGCAAAGAACACACCTATTTTGCCGGAGAGAGTTGGAAAGGCGTATGGACGCGTGATGTATCATATTCTGCATATCTGGCTCTTGCATATCTTGACCCAAAAGGCACTATTAATAGTTTAAAGGCAAAAGTAAAAGATGGCAAAATAATTCAAGATACTGGTACTGGAGGCTCTTGGCCCGTTTCAACTGACCGCATTGTGTGGGGCATCGCAGCCTGGGAGGTATATAAAGTCACTGGAAACAAGGACTGGCTAAAATATTCTTACAACGTAATTAAAAATACCCTAGCCGTTGACAAAGAGGTCGTATGGGATAAGTTTATCGGACTTATGCATGGCGAGCAATCCTATCTTGACTGGAGAGAGCAATCTTATCCAAAATGGATGCAGCCTAAGGATATTTATGAGTCAATGTGTCTTGGCACAAACGTTCTCTTTGCTCAAACTTATGAGATTCTCGGAGAAATGTCGGAAGAGCTAGGATTGACCGACAACTACGATAGTATGTATAACAGCATTAAAGATGCCATAAACCAGAATCTCTGGCGCGAAGATGAGGGTTATTACAGTGAATATCTATATGGAGGCATATATCCGATGAAATCGCCAGGTATCGATAATCTAGGCCAAGCATTAAGCGTAATCTGGAATATTGCTGATGACGACAGAGCAGAAACACTAATGGAGAAAACCCCAGTAACGGATTTTGGAACTCCGTCAATTTTTCCACGAATAAAAGATATTCCTCCATATCACAATGATGCAGTGTGGCCTTTCGTACAAGCATTCTGGAACATTGCTGCTGCTCGCACACAGAATGAGCATGCCCTTCGTCACGGGCTCGGTGCAATGTACCGGGCTGCCGCGTTGTTTGCCACAAACAAAGAACTGATGGTCGCTTCTACAGGCGATTTTAGAGGCACTGAAATAAACAGTAACAAACAGCTTTGGAGCTCGGCTGGAAATGTGGCTATGATTTTCAGAATATTCGCAGGGATGGAATTCAAAACCAATGGAATTCAATTTGAACCATTCGTTCCAGCTTGTATTAAAGGAAAAAAGACTATTTCCAATTTCAAATATCGTAAAGCAGTATTAAACCTAACCATTGATGGTGTGGGCCATGAAATAGAAAAAATGACTATTGACGGAGAGGAGACTAAGAGCTATTTCTTCCCAGCTGAACTTGAAGGAAAACACGACATAGTAATAAAAATGTCAACTAGTACACTCTCTTGGGGACGCATAAATATTTCCCCTATGGAAGATATGCCAATAACTCCTAGCGTTATATGGAACGGAAATAACGCCAATATCGAAAATTTTGAAGATGGAATTGATTATGACATCTATGCTAATGACTCTAAAGACGAATCTGTGAGCAGCCCGGAATTTTCAGTATCTGACTACGATAAATTTACCAAGATTTACGTTGTCCCCGAAGGGAAAAAGTATTCTGGCTTCATGAGCAGGCCTCGTTTTATATTCCCAGGGAACTCCCTAGCGGTTTATCAAATTGAGCATTATGCTGAATCAGGATGCTCAATGCTTCTTGGTAATCGCGCAAAGAACTATGTTGAAATTACTCCTACTAAAAATACTGACATTACCATTCCCGTAATCGTGGAATCGGCTGGGACTTATTTCATTGATGTGAGATATGCCAACGGCAATGGACCTATAAATACCGACAACAAATGTGCATTACGCTCCCTAATCGTTAATACGCATAATGCTGGAGGATTAGTCATGCCACAAAGAGGAGTAAATGAATGGTATGACACCGGATTCAGTAATATGCTTCAAATAGAATTGCTATCTGGTGAGAACATCATACAGATAAAATATATCCCGTCTTTATGCACTAACATGAATGGAAAGACTAACAATGCTATTATTGATTATTTGCGCTTGATAAAGAAGTAATTTTGATTACATGTATTTGTAGTTTTATAACTTATAACCTATATATTTTTTATGACTAACCTAAGATTCTTATTCACGGCAGCGTGGCTGCTATGTTCAGTGGCATTATTTGCTAAAGATGCCACCACGTCTATCGAGCCTCCTTTTTGGTGGGCAGGTATGAATAATCCACAACTTCAGTTAATGGTACATTCGCCAAACATCAACTCAGCAGTGCCGAGTATAAACTATCCTGGCATAACAATTGATAGTGTGGCTCGCCTTGATGGGCCTAACTATCAGTTTATCTATCTTAACGTAACACCAGACGCAAAACCTGGTAAATTTGACATTACGTTCAAGAATGGCAAGAAAACCATCAAAGTACCTTATGAACTGAAAAAACGAGATGGTGTGATGCCTAATACGTTCAGCTCTGCTGACGTGCTTTACTTGATTATGCCCGATAGATTCGCCGACGGAAACTACAAAAACAATGTTATACCAACTTTAAACAACCCGGAACCAATAGACCGTAATAATCCTAATAGCCGTCATGGTGGAGATTTAAAAGGTATTGCTGACCATCTAAATTATATCGACTCACTTGGAGTTACTGCAATTTGGCTCAACCCTGTGCTTGAAAACGATATGCCTGGCGGTTCTTATCATGGATATGCCACTACTGATTATTACAAGATTGATCCAAGACTTGGCTCAAATGAAGAATATAAAGCTCTTATCGAAACCGCTCACAATCGTGATATAAAAGTAGTTATGGATATGATATTCAACCATTCCGGGTTATCGCACAAATGGGTTAAGGACTCTCCCAGCTCTGATTGGTTCAATTATCCGAAAGGCGACAAATTCACGAATTTCCGTCTATCAACTATCAATGATCCTTATTCAAGTGACTACGATAGGACTCGAAGTGTTAAAGGATGGTTTGTTCCGTCGATGCCCGACTTAAATCAAGAGAATCCCCATCTAATGAAATATCTTATCCAAAATTCTATATGGTGGATTGAATACAGCAAAATTGACGGTATCAGAATGGATACGTATCCATATGCAGACATTAAGCCTATGGCTCAATGGGTGGAAGACGTTCACAAAGAATACCCAGGCTACAACATCGTCGGCGAAGCTTGGTACGGAGACGTAGCAGGGACTGCATTCTGGCAGAGCGGAAGCAGATTAAACAAGCTTTGCGACACAAAGCTTCCCACTATTATGGACTTCCCTACTATGATTATTGCCAATAAAGCCTTTAACGATACTACCACATTATATGGTCGCGGGCTAAATGAGATTTACAATCGTCTATCTCTTGACTATCTGTATGAAAATCCACAAAACGTACTCACATTCCTGGACAACCACGACAGCGACCGTTTCTTACTTAAAGCCCCTAAAGACCTTGGTGCATGGAAACAAGCTATTGCATTCTTATTAACCACTCGGGGTACTCCACAAATATATTATGGTACAGAACTTCTTATGAGTGGAGACAAGAAAATTTCCGATGGAAATGTTCGTAAAGACATTCCTGGTGGATTTCCAGGAGACAAGGTTAATGAATTTACACCAGCAGGTCGCTCTGAAATGCAGAATGAAGCATATAACTTCATCAGCAAACTTTCTCATTGGCGTAAGGGAAATAATGTGATTTCTGAAGGTAAAATGAAGCACTTTATGCCTGAGAATGGTCTTTATGTATATGAGCGTTCGCTCAACGGCAAAAGCGTAATAGTGATAATGAACGGAAACGACTTCCCTATCACTGTAGATATGGGTATCTATGCAGAGACATTAAAACCTGGCACTACACTCACCGACGTAATAACCGGACAACCTCTTACAATTAATCCTAAGATTACATTCGGACCTAGAGCACTCTATGTTCTAGAATAATATAACTCATTTTATAAATACTTAAATGGCGGACTCACCTAGTTCGCCATTTTTAATGTAAATACACAGTCCCCATTTTTGATTCATGTATCACTTAACATACTAATTCTATTTCATTAATACGAGGACATAAAAAAAGCATCACTCTTTTAAGAATGATGCTTTTTTGAGCCTCTTGTCGGATTCGAACCAACGACCCCGAGATTACAAATCACGTGCTCTGGCCAACTGAGCTAAAGAGGCAGATGGGCAAGCTTACTACATCGCGCCGCTACAACCCGCTACCCTTGCTTCGGTCAAGACCTGGGGGAATTGACAGGGAGCTGGCCGTATAGGACTTACCCGGGCACAAAGGTAGAAATATTTTTGTAATCTACAAAACTTCATACAACATTTTTATATCTAGGAATGCCCATCAGTAAGCATTATTCACTTATATTTTTGAAAAATAATAAGTTACGTCACAAAACTTTTTTCGTATTTTTTTAAGCCATACTAAAAAAAGAAGTCCCAGCACTCCATCTAGTGCCAGGACTTCAATTTTATATTCTCAATTTATCTTTTATTAAAAGATTATTTTTGGTTTTCTAGAGTACAGATACTTACGCGGTTCCAATCTGGTTCTGAGAACATGTTACCTACGCCTTGTCCTTCTGCAGCGATACGGTCAGCTTTAATCTTGTATTTGTTTACAAGGATAGTCTTAACAGCTTCTGCACGTTCCTTAGCAAGTTTTGCATTGATTGCTGCGCCACCTTCTGGAGATGCATAACCCTTAACAACAACTTTAGAATCCTTATGGTTCTTCAAATATGTAGCTACACGTTCTACATTTGGAAGTTGTGACTTGTTAATAATAGTCTTACCTTGATCAAATGTTACAACAGATTCCATTGTATCAGTTGTTTTAACTACTGCTTGAGGAGCCTTGTTTATACAATCGTTAAGATCGTTTTGAAGTTGGTTGTTACGAGCATTAGCTTGGTCAAGTTCGTTTTGCTTAGCTGCAAGAGCTGCATCCTTTTGATCAAGATCGCCACGCAATCCATTAATTTTAGCGTTAAGCTCATCGATTTGGCTCTTGCTGTAAAGATCAGCAATTGTGAAATGATGTGTTCCGTTACTGTTATTGAAGTGATAAACAATACCTAGTGCAAGTTCTACAAATGCATGGTTTGCATTGTAAGTACTGTTGCCATAAGTGTTAGTGCTTGCATCACGATCCATGTTCCAAACAATTGCTGGCTTGAATGCTACGGTCCATGCTTTAGCTTCACCAAGGTTGAAGTTAAAATTCAAACCATACTTAGTTGAAAAAGCATTACCAACAATTCCGTAATTGTGAAGCCATCCTGCTCCAGCTACTGCTTCAATTTCAAAATCACGTGGAGTTCCTTTGTAACCTGCGAATGCATTCATCAAGTTAAACTTACCAAGAAGGCTAATGTTTGAACCATCAAAAACAGTTTTGCTCTTAGTAGTGTTAATGTACCAATTTCCTTCAACACCTAATCCAAACACTGGAGTGATTTGTTTTGTGATATCAAGCCCAATACCGCCGCGCATGTTTGGCCAGAATGCATGATGTGTTAATGGAGTTACTCCCATGCCACTAAGCCCTAGTGACCAGTTGTCTGAAAATTTACTTCCTGTTAAAGTTGTTTGTGCTTGCATAGCCGTGAATCCCAACACAACTGCTGCAAATAAAAGAATTTTTTTCATCGTTTAATTGTTTTAATTAGCAATATACCTAAATAGACTGCATAATATGCTTCTAATTTTTTATCGCCGCAAAAGTAACACTTTATTAATTTTCACCAAATTTTTATTAATAAATATTTCATGAAATATGATTGTTTTTCCCTAATTGACCAATTTTAATGCAAACGTGACCAAAATATTAATCGTTTCATGGTAAGCTATCCTACATATAAAAAACCTTTTTTGCTAACAATCAACACATTAGATATAATGCGCTTATTATCTGATTATTACACTTCTGAACAATTTTGCCTATATCTTTAATTATCACATCTAAAAATTATATATCAGTTTAAAATTATACTAACTTTGCTTTTAACAATATGTATATAATCAATTATTATTGATATGAAGAAAACAATTTTATTATCATTACTTGTAGCTTCTACAGCTTTTATATCAAGTGGCACAGAGGGACGTCTACTCAGGTTTCCAGCCACTAATGGGAACGAAGTCGTGTTCTCATATGCAGGTGATCTTTACAAGGCACCAATATCAGGCGGAGCAGCGCAAAGGCTCACATCCCACGTGGGATACGAAATGTTCCCAAGATTTTCCCCTGATGGAAAGAAAATAGCTTTTACCGGCCAATATGACGGGAACACTGAAGTATATCTTATTGATGCTCAAGGTGGCGAACCAAAAAGGCTTACTTACACTTCCACTAATGAACGTGACGATATTGGCGACCGCATGGGTCCTAACAATGTCGTGATGACCTGGGCTCCCGACAATCAAACCATCCTATACCGTAATAGAATAGGTGAAGGATTCCAAGGAAAATTATTCAAAATATCAGATAAAGGCGGAATGTCAGAGGCATTGCCATTACCTGAAGGAGGCTTTTGCAGCTACTCGCCTGATGGCAAGAAACTTGCCTACAACAGAGTATTCCGTGAGTTCAGAACATGGAAACACTATAAAGGCGGTATGGCAGACGATATTTGGATATACGACCCAACTGCAAAAAGTGTTACCAACGTCACTAACAATGTGGCTCAAGATATTATGCCTATGTGGATTGGCAATGAGATTTTTTTCATTTCCGACCGCGATAAGACTATGAATATATTCGTATATAACACAAATACTAAGACCACCGAGAAAGTAACAAATTTCACAGATTACGACGTTAAATTTCCAAGTTCTAATGGTAAGATGATTGTATTTGAAAATGCAGGTTATTTATATAGTCTAGACCCTGCAACCCGCAAATATTCAAAAATAAACATCGACCTAAATGCCGAAGGCATCTATGCCCGCAATGAGACTAAGAATGTGGTTGAAAATATAACGTCTGGTGATATCTCACCCGATGGTAATCGCATTACAATAACAGCTCGCGGAGAAGTGTTCGACGTACCTGCTAAGAAGGGTGTTACTCGCAATATCACTCGCACTCCTGGTGCTCACGAAAGGGATGGAGTATGGAGTCCAGACGGAAAAAATATCGCATATATCTCCGACCGCACTGGAGAAACTGAAATATGGTTACAACCAGTCAATGGTGGCGACCCCATACAGCTAACAAAAGACAATGACACATATATTTTAGATATTCAATGGGCGCCTGATAGTAAGAGCGTACTTTACTCTGATCGTCTAAACCGTATTATACAAGTTAACATAGCATCTAAAGCTAAAAAAACTGTTGCTCAAAACACGCTTCAACCTTATTCAGATATATCTATCTCACCTGATAGCCGCTGGATTGCATATTCACAAATGGGCAACAATGAAATGAACACAATATATGTGACAGACCTTGCCACAGGTAAAGCCCAGCAAGTCACCTCACCTATGTATAATTCGTCTTCACCTATGTTTAGTAGCGACGGCAAATACCTAATCTACACATCGTCTAGGGATTTAAATCCTACTTATGGTGAGCTTGAATGGAACCACGTTTTCACTCGTATGGAAGGAATCTATTTGGCAATGCTTGATAGCAAAACGCCATCTCCTTTCTTGGAAAAGGATGATCAAATAACAATAAAAGAAGAATCCACACCTTCAAAGAAAGAAAACAAGAATGACAAAAAAGCTGCTAAAGCTGAGCCATCAAGTCAAGAAGTAGTTATCGACTTCAACGGCATTGAAGACCGCGTTGTCAAACTGCCTATCGTTGCAGGACACTATTCTCCTATTTTCGCTAAAGATAATAAAGTTTGGTATCGCACATCTTCTGGCGTAAAAGTTTATAACCTTGAAGACAAAGAAGAATCTGAAATCGTTAATGGAGCCATTATGGGTGTTACTAATGACGGAAAAAATGCTTATATATTTTCTTTTGACGACAAAGGTGTATACACAATGCCTCTTCCTTCTAGCAAAGTAACCCTTTCTGCAAAAGATAAAGTCAATCTTGCAGACATGAATGCCAACATAGATTACGCTCAAGAATGGAATCAGATATACAATGAGGCGTGGAGAGCTTATCGCGATGGTTTCTATCTTGAAAACATGCATGGTATTGACTGGAAAGCGATGCATGATAAATATGCAGTCCTTCTACCTTATGTAAAGAATCGCCTAGACCTCAACTATGTGATTGGCGAGTTAATTGGTGAACTTTCTGTGGGTCACGCTTACGTCAACGAAGGGGAATGTGCCCAGGCAAAACGCATTAATATGGGACTTTTAGGAGCTGAAGTATCCCGCGACAATAGCGGTTTCTATCGTATTGACAAAATACTAAAAGGAGCACCTTACAGCAAAGAGCTACGTTCTCCACTCACTGAACCGGGTGTTAAAGTAAAAGTAGGCGACTATATCACAGCCATCGATGGAATTTCAACTACAACTACCGATAATATATATACTCTTCTTACCGGAAAAGCTAATGTGATGACAGAGTTAACGATCAATTCTTCACCAAGCAAGGGAGGGAACAAAGTCGTAATAAAACCTATTGGCAACGAATATCCACTTTACCATCTTGAATGGGTGGAAAATAATCTTGAGAAAGTTAATAAGGCTACAGGTGGACGCGTAGGTTATGTATATATTCCTGACATGGGACCTGAAGGTCTTCGCGAATTTGCACGATATTATTATCCTCAAATCGACAAAGAAGCCTTAATCATTGATGATCGTGGAAACGGTGGTGGAAACATTTCTCCAATGGTAATAGAACGACTACTTCGCAAGCCTTATCGCTTAACTATGTTTCGCGGTTCTTCTCATAACGGTACCGTACCTGATGCAACTGTAGTAGGGCCAAAAGTACTTTTACTTAACAAGTATTCTGCATCCGACGGTGACTTATTCCCATGGAGTTTTAAAGCCAATAATATAGGTAAGGTAATAGGAACTCGCAGTTGGGGTGGTATAATCGGAATATCAGGATCTCTTCCTTATATGGATGGTACAGATATCCGTGTACCGTTCTTCACCAACTACGATGCAAAAACTGGTCAATGGATTGTTGAAAATCATGGAGTTGATCCAGATATTCTTATTGACAATGACCCTATTCAGGAGCAAATGGGCAATGACCAGCAGCTCAACAAGGCTATTGAGGTAGCTCTTGACGAATTAAAGACTCGCCAACCACTTCCTCCTACACCAGCTCCACGCACACTTAAAGACCTTGGCGTTCAAGAGTAATGCTCAAACAGTATAAAGCAAAACACCTTGTCATTTCAATATGACAAGGTGTTTTTTATATGGTTGTAATCCCTTTATCTTGATAATGCTTCATCCATTGCAGCTGCAGCTCTTCTTCCATCTCCCATGGCAAGAATCACAGTGGCTCCTCCACGCACGATATCACCTCCTGCATAAAGATCACTTATTGATGATTGCATTGTTTCTTCATTTACTATGATAGTATTACGATTGCTCACATCAAGTCCTTTTACAGAACGTGGTACTAGAGGATTGGGAGATACTCCCACACTCACAATGACCAAATCTACCGGTATTTCTTCGATAGCGCCTTCTACTGGAACAGGAGAGCGACGACCAGATGCATCAGGTTCGCCGAGTTCCATACGCTGAACCTTCATTGCACACACACGTCCTTTTTCATCACCAATATATTCCACAGGATTGTGAAGTGTCATAAATATCACGCCCTCTTCTTTGGCATGTTTCACTTCTTCAAGACGAGCAGGCATTTCCTCCTCAGAACGACGATATACTAGCATAGCTTTCTCGGCTCCCATACGCAAAGCAGTTCTCACAGAGTCCATAGCAGTATTACCTCCTCCGATTATAGCTATATTCTTACCCATTAGCACAGGAGTATCACATCCAGGGCATCCTGCACCCATTAGATTTATACGAGTAAGATATTCGTTGCTCGACATTACCCCGTTTAGGTTTTCGCCAGGAATATTCATAAATCGTGGCAATCCTGCTCCAGAAGCCACAAACATTCCTTTGAAACCCATTTCATGAAGGTCGTCATATGTTAAAGTCTTTCCAATAATGCAATCTTTCACAAATTCGACACCCATTGCACGAAGCCCATTAATTTCTTTATCTACAATAGCATTAGGCAAACGGAATTCTGGAATACCATATTTTAATACCCCACCAATCTCGTGCAAAGCCTCAAACACTGTAACAGAATAACCCTTCTTGATCATATCACCGGCAAAAGACAATCCAGCAGGACCACTTCCCACTACAGCTACTTTTATCCCTTTTGATGGAGCCACTATGGGTTTCTTTGCTTCTTCAGAATGAGTTTGCTCATAATCAGCGGCGAAACGCTCAAGATATCCAATAGCTACAGCTTCTTTCTTCAATTTAACGTGATATATACATTTGCTCTCGCATTGTTTCTCTTGTGGGCAGACACGTCCGCACACTGCAGGCAGTGCGCTTGTCTCTTTCAATGTAGCAGCCGCGTCAAGGAATTCTCCTCTCTCTATATTCTTTACAAACTTTGGAATATTGATATTAACAGGACATCCGGTTACACATTGTGGATTTGGACAATCCAAGCAGCGCACTGCTTCTTTCAATGCCATTTCAGCTGTAATGCCTTGATTCACTTCTTCCTTGCATGTGATACGATAGGAAGAAGACAATTCTGGCATCTTTACTCGGTCTATTGATGTGCGTTCCTTTGCAGTTTTGCTTTTTCTCAAATCAGCGCGCCATTCTTCATTACGCGACTTTTCGAGCATATCTTCGTTATTCATAATATCTATTTTAATTATATGTCTTTAAACGCATAAGCATTTCATCGAAATCGACTTTATGCGCATCAAACTCTGGTCCGTCAACACATACAAACTTAGTCTTGCCATCTACCGTAATTCGGCATGCACCACACATTCCTGTTCCGTCAACCATGATAGTGTTCAAAGAGCACTCCGTAGGAATATCATATTTCTTTGTGAGCAAAGAAACAAACTTCATCATAATAGCTGGACCAATGGTAAAGACCTTATCCACCTTTTCACGATTTATCACTTCTTCAACTCCGTTAGTTACAAGACCTTTCTTCCCATAACTTCCGTCATCTGTCATAATAATCACTTCATCGCTGTTTTTGCGAATCTCATCTTCGAGTATAATAAGATCTTTTGTCCTCCCTGCTAATACACTTATCACCCTGTTACCTGCAGCTTTCAGTGCAGTTACGATAGGCAACAATGGAGCTACGCCAACTCCACCTCCACAACACACTACGGTGCCGAAGTTCTTTATGTTGGTAGCTTGTCCCAATGGACCCACAACATCAGTCAGCTCATCACCCACTTCTAGAGCGACAATCTTCTTTGTGGATTCTCCCACTGCTTGTATCACAAGTGTTATCGTACCTTTTTCTACATCTGATTCTGCTATCGTGAGCGGAATTCTTTCTCCTTTTTCTCCGCTGCGCACAATCACGAAATGTCCTGCTCTGCGCGCTTTAGCTATCAGAGGGGATTCTACTACGAGCTTTACAACATTTTGCGAAAAATGTTCCTTGCTCAGAATTTTATTCATAGTGTAAGCGTTTTAACTTATTTGATTACAAAATTAAACAATACAATCAAAAATTATAATACTTTTCACCTATTTTAATCAATATAATGGATAAACAGATGAATATATAATTCTATATTTCTCTTATTTTGATGTCTTAATTTTCAATCGCGACCAAATACATTGTGGAATTAATCGCCAGAAAAACACGAGTATTGCGTATCTCCAATCGATAATCTTAACTCTCTTTCTGTTTATTAGCACTTTAAATATTATCCCTCCCACTTTCTCGGCATCTAGTAGCATTGGATAACTATGACCGTCATTAAGTAAATTCGTCTTTACAAATCCAGGACGGATGTCAGTCACTTTCAAATCCAGATTCTCTAAATGCGCTAATTGGTCTATGGCATCAAGGTAAGTATTTTGATATCTCTTAGTAGCACTATATGAAGCAGCTACTCCAAGTCCCTTCGTCCCAGCTATTGATGAAATGGCTGCTATTTGTCCATTTCCGCCATGTTCCTTGAAGTATTTATAAGCTCCGTCAATCATCATTGTGAAACCCATCACATTTGTGCGAATGGTTTTTATCTCTATTTCGCTCTCCAACTGCGGATTTTGGAACCCCACTCCTGATGAAAGAAAGAATATATCCATTCCTCCTACTTTATTTATCAAAGAGCTTAATGATTCAGAAGCATTATCTGAAGTTACATCAATTATCTCATAGAAAATTTGAGAAGGCGCTTCTGAGGCAAGTTTCTTAAGTTCCTCTTCTCTTCTGGCTGCTATACCCACTTTCCATCCAGCTGAAACGAACTTTAATGACACACTTCTGCCGATACCTGAAGTAGCTCCTATTATAATGATTCTTTTCATGTCTAACGTAAAGATTTATTTTGGTTGAATAACTGAAGGCGGTTCTATTGGAGCTGTACCATTAGTTGGAGCGTTCCCTTTGGTAGGAGTCTTTAACGGCTCTCCAGTATAGGCATCCTTATCAGCAGCCTTCTTTTCTTTTGCTAAAGGTAAGGTATAAAAAACAGATACTGCCCCCGCTATTGAACGGCCCTTCACTCCAAATCCTGGTATGTACCATGGGTCGGAATTTTCATTCTTCTTATATTTTCCTAAAAAATGATATTTGAATGCCCAGCCCATTGAAACATTCTTAATAATCTTCACTCTTATGGCAAACATCACCTCTCCCCATAGAGCATGCGATTTTTGGTCTAGTATTGACGTCTTTTGCGACTCTTTCCAATATGGCGATTCTATGGTAATATCAGTAATGTCATATTTAAATGAGCTATATCCCATTCTAAAGCCAATCATTGCCTGATAGTCTGGCGTTTTATTGAACAAAAAGTTATAATTAGCACCAAATTTAAAATATGGGGCTAACTTTCCCTTATAGGTAAAATTCATATCTTCGGGAGTACTACTGGCTCTACCCATTCCTAATTCTATTGCAGGGATTATCCTATTCCATAAGCTCAATTCTGCAGAGAAGTCGATACCACCATAGGACTGGCCGAAAGCCATCATCAATGGGTCCCATAAATTCACACCTAGAATCACACTATTAAGCAACGGATACTCCATTTTCACATTTAGCGGAGATGGTGCAATATATAGTGTATCATTTATTATTGTGTCTTTATCAATTTTTGGACCTGTCCATTTAGCTTTTGGCAACTTGTCTCCATAGTTATAGCTTCCTGGCAAAGTAGTGTTCGTGGGTTTCTCTACGGGCGTGACTCTGCGTTGTGTCTGGGCATTTATACTCACACACATTACTAATAGAAATAATAAACTTATAATTTTTTTCATTCCTATGAGTTATTGGCAGTTCTAAAATAAACCTTCACTGTCTCCACATCAGCATTTGTAATCTTCATCGTAGGAATTTTTATTGAATCTATCAGATGCTTTGTATAAGCAAAGTCTTCAATATCAAATATATATACAGTGCCGCATTCGGAAGAAACAAAGAAAGGCGTTTTCTTATATTCTATTGTTAGGGTATCATTAAGAGCAGTTGATGATAATTTCTTTTGCTCATAATGAAACACATACTGTGTTTCGTCGGTAGTAATACGCAATGGCATATACGCCTGCTTTAAAGATTGATTGCTATATAGCACCGAATCGCCAGGGGCACCAACGCCATAGAGTGTAAGCGAATCAACAGTTATTGCGCCCTTTGTCTGAGAGGAATAGAATCCAGCCAATGGAATACTGCTTTGGTTATCCATACAACCATTTGAGCTACACGAATTGAAAATTGGTGCAACACAAATAGCTATCACAAACAAAGCCGAAAATATTCTTGTTATTTTCCCCATTGAACTATCTCGTCTATTGTCTTACGTTTCTTTTCAGGGACTGCTACTTCTGGGTCAGGATAACCTATTGGAATAATAGCAATTGGAATCCATTCCTCTGATATATTTAATTCCGCTCTTAGTTTCTCCTCATCAAAATTGCATACCCAACATGAGCCTAGCCCTAACGATGTTGCAGCCAAGCAAATATGCTCGCAAGCTATCGAAAGGTCTACGGGTGTAGCATCAAAATTGTCTGAACCTCTATGCCATGCTTCTTTTTCGCAGCCCAATGCTACGATATATACAGGAGCCGTTTTTATCCAATCGCGGCTATAGCTGTCTATCACTACATTCTTGTCTTCTTCCGACGTTAGCACCATAAATTTCCATGGCTGTTTATTGCATGCCGATGGAGCCAAACGTGCAGTTTCGAGAATTGCCATCACTTCGTCATGCGAAACGGGTGCATTAGTATATGCACGGCATGAATAGCGGCTACTCACTAATTCAAAAAAATCCGGATATTCTATTCTAATCTGTGTCATTACTACAGTTCCTCCTCTACTTCATAGTGATTACGCTCAGGAGCATTACGTGCTATAAGCTCGCCAATAAATCCAGTCAGGAATAATTGCGTTCCAAGAATCATTGCCGTGAGCGATAGGTAGAAATATGGCGAGTTTGTCACCAATGTATAGTGATAACCCATATACATATTATATAGTTTCCACCCTCCTACAATAATTACCGATAGTAATCCGATAAAGAACATCAAGCTACCCAACAACCCAAAAAAATGCATTGGCTTTATGCCGAATTTTGTTTGGAACCAAAGCGTGGCTAGGTCAAGGTAACCATTCACAAATCTATTCAATCCAAATTTGGTAACACCGTATTTTCTGGCCTGATGATGCACAACCTTTTCACCGATGTTCTTAAATCCGGCAGCTTTTGCCAAGAACGGAATATATCTGTGCATATCACCATATACCTCAATATGCTTAACCACTTTCTTACGATAAGCCTTCAATCCGCAATTAAAGTCATGTAAATGGATTCCGCTTACTTTGCGGGCTGTGGCATTAAAAAGCTTAGTAGGCAAAGTTTTTGATATTGGGTCATAACGTTTCTTTTTCCAGCCAGATACTAAATCATAACCATCTTTCATTATCATATCATATAACGCAGGTATCTCGTCAGGGCTATCTTGAAGATCAGCGTCCATTGTGATTACCACATCTCCTTGAGCTTTCTGGAATCCAGTGTTCAACGCTGGTGATTTCCCATAATTACGTCGGAAGCTAACACCTTTGATATTAGGATTTTTCTCACGTAGTTTTTTAATCACATCCCATGACTCGTCGCTGCTTCCGTCATCTACAAAAAGTACTTCATAAGAGAATCCATTCTCCGTCATAACTCTTTGAATCCAATCCGTCAATTCCGGAAGTGATTCAGCCTCATTATACAATGGCACAACTACCGATATATCCATCTTTGTCAAGTTTTAATCTATTTAAAATTTTTTACTTCCTATTCCTCTCATTCTTGCTGCTAAAGATTCGAATATTGAAAGCACTGAACCGAAGAATGTAGTAAACCATATCATGTTAAAAACAAATTCAATTGCAGACGGGAGCATTTTCTGATCCACTGCCATGCGCATCACTTTCAAGCCCTCTGAGTTTTTCATTTCAGGCATACTCTCATATAGTTTTATAAACGCTTGCGCTGAATCATAAATATAATTTGGCATCACATATTGAAGCCACACATAAGTAACGATTCCGCATATTAGCGATCCATAAATAAAAATCAATATTCCAAGCATCCATAATGTTGAGAATGATGATGTTCCGCCCTCTAATATATAGCATCTGCGCAGAAAGCCATACACTACAAACGGAATCAACAGTAATAGGAACATTCCTATATATGCAAGAAATGGCAGTTGAGAACTGTAAACTATAGCAAAAAAAAGAGCCGATAGATATAGTCCAAACTTCCATCCATATTCTGCACCGCGTTTATATACTGATTTTAATTCCATGCAATTTAAATATTATAATAATATCATATGCAAAGATAATACCAACCATGTGCAGAAACATCAAGTATTCTCGAGTGTCATGCTGATGTGCAGCTTATCTTCACTTTCACTTAGCAAAGATAATGCAAACTTACAGCAGAATAAAATGAATATCATTTATTTTTTATCATACCTGAGCACCAGTCTCATTCTTCCCCCCCCAAAAAAACTTTAATACTAAATCGAGCATAATTATTATATTTGCGTTGCTCCAACCCAAAGTAACATTTTTTTTACAATATTAATCCAATAATTATACATTTCCCTTCTTAACTAAGACAATATTAAATTACGACAGAACAATTTCCCATATCAATTGTTTTAATATAGTTTTATATAAAATTACATAAATATATATTGTCAGCGACTGTCAATTTTATATTTATTAACAATACTTTTGCCCCAATTTATCCTGGAAGGTTAAATTTCTAATAATTGACATTAAATGACAGAGTGCATGGGCATAAACATTGAAAAGGAGCGACTCACTCGAGCAGCTCCTTCCCTTGAATCAACTTAATTTATAGCCCTACAAATAGTATGAAAAGATTTATTTCTATTTCAATTTTATTTCTTTATTGATTGTTCATGTTAATGAACGTGTAAATGTACTACTATTTGATTGAATAACACAACCAAATTGCAAATTTTTCTGTATTTTTTTGCATTTTTTCACTATTAGAATTTTCGAATCCTCTGGGTCCTCCCATTTCAGGTGGCGGCATCATTCCAGCACCTCCGCCCATCATTCCTGGAGGGGGACCTGGCATACCATTTTGAAAGCCATTCATCTCTCTGTCAGTACTTTTATCTGATTCACTTAAAAATAGCCCAAGTGATATCAGTCCTTTCTTTCCTAATTTGCCTAATTGGTTATAAGAGATGAATCCTTGATATGTCAAGTTATTACCTTCTGTGTTAATTCCCGCTAAATCTTGAGCCATTATTGACTCATCTTTACTTGATTTGAACACTACTGGAGAAGATGCCAATCTCCCTATAAGCCCCTTGAGTTGCGCAGCCCTTTGTTCAACATTACGATGTCTGAAATCACCTCTCCTATGTTGTTTCAAATCATTAGTTAGAGTATCGGAATCCTCTTGCCGCTCAATCAGGGTGCCACGTTCTCCAAAATGTTCCTCATCCCCATATTCATCCCGAGATTCTCTTTCTTTTGACATCTTTTCCCGAACGCGATTCATTGGTTCCAAATTAGGAAACACAATAGCATATTTTTGTTTTTTCTTGCCGTTAGTATCAAAATAAATAGTAAACCCTCGCCTTAATAATTGAGATTGCAGCCTCCGGTCTTTCACTATAACTTTAAAATAAAGTCCGTCTGAATTATTCAGAAGTCCCACAAAACACTTTCCGTCCTCTATAGGATAAAGTGTCTCTCCCCACTCATAGTTGCTCTTCAGCGTTGGGAAAGTATCAACCTTATTGCTTTGATATATTTCATCGTTAGCAAACATAGCCAATACTACTATTGCTGAAAGCATCATTAATGATAATCTTTTCATTACGTTATATCCTTAATTTATTTGCATAAAATTATTTATAAAGGGAATAAAAAGGAAACATTATCGACAGAATGGAACCTTTTAGATATTTGGTCCAAAAAAAAATCTAAATATCGATTTATTTATAAATTTATTACACTAATCATCGGCTAATAACATCTTAAAAGGCCTACTCATTCAGATATAATTCTTAATTTTACAACCTTAACGATATAAAAATACGCAACTATGAAACCAAAAAGTATTCTCAAATTTTTTATACTGGCTATAATCATGCTTATCTCAGGCATGCAAACTTTTGCTCTTTCAAAACAAGCAGAAAAAGAAATCCAAGACATCATTAAACGAAATAAGACTGTTGGACTAGCTATAGTAGCAGTTAAAGATGGTAAAATAATTTACAACAACACCTTTGGCTTCAAAGATCTTGAGCATAAAACGCCACTTAACAAAGACAATATATTTCGCATTGCATCTATATCCAAATCTTTCACAGCCTCATCCATAATGCAACTTGTTGAAGCAGGTAAAATAGATCTCGATGGAGATGTTTCCGATTATGTTGGATTCAAAGTTAGAAATCCAAAATATCCTGATACTAAAATCACAATAAAAATGCTACTTTCGCATTCTTCAAGTTTGAATGATTCGGAAGGTTATTTCACACTTAATGTAATTAATCCTGACTCTACAAAGACTTGGGCTCATGCCTACAATGACTATGCGCCAGGGTCTAAGTATGAATATTGCAACTTAGGCTACAATACTCTAGGCACAATCCTCGAGAAAGTTAGCGGGGAAAGATTCGATAAATATATAGTAGACCATATCCTTAAGCCTATTGGGGTGTATGGTGGTTATGAAGTAAACAGTCTGGATTCGGCAAAATTCGTAAAGATTTATCAATATCAGCCTAAGGATAGTTCTTATATATGGAGTGAGGCAGCATACGCTCCTCGCACACAAGAAATAGCCAATTATAAATTTGGATATTCTACTCCAGTTCTATCCCCCACTGGTGGAATGAAAATCTCCGCGCAAGACCTAGCCAAGGTGATGATGATGCATATGAATTTAGGCAAATCAGGGCATAAACAAATCATTAGCAAATCAAGTGCTGAGCTAATGCAATCTCCTATTGTTAAAACGGATGAGGGCGACGACCATTATGGTTTTGCAATAGAGATATCAAATAATCTTATTGATGGGCTGACAATGATTGGGCATACCGGTAGCGCATACGGAGTATTCACGTCAATGTTCTGGGATGCTGATAGGAAATTTGGGTTCGTTGTGATGACAAATGGCTGCAACCAACGTTATGACCACGGATTTATGTCTATTCACCGGGACGTTGACCAATGGTTATACAAAAACTTTATTAAAAAGCATTAGCCCAAAATATCATACTTGTATCAAAGTAGGCATATTAATGCCATATCTTGACTATTCGATGCAAGAATATACAATTTCTCACTTAAAATGTAGCAAAACTGCATACAATGGGCATTAATGCCTACATCTATGCAATGAAAATATTAACTTTGCATCATTAAGTAATACTCTATAAACTTCAACACGACATGGCAAATATTAATTCCAAAAATCTGGCGGCTGCAATGAAAGAAAGGATCCTCATTCTTGACGGAGCAATGGGCACCATGATTCAACAAAAAGGTCTTTCCGAAATGGATTACCGTGGTATTAAATGGAAAAATGCCATGAACGAGATGAAGGGATGCAACGATGCCCTCACTTTCACGCGTCCGGATGTTATAAAGTCAATACACATTGACTATCTAAATGCAGGGGCAGATATTATAGAGACAAACACTTTCAATTCAAATTATATAAGCCTGAGTGACTATGGTATTGAAGCTGAAGCCTATGAATTAAATCGTGCTGGAGCATTGCTAGCTCGTGAAGCACTTGATGAATGGCTCGTTTCAAACCCAAATGAGCAAAAATGGATTGCTGGTAGCGTAGGCCCCACCAACAAGAGTCTATCGATGTCGCCAGATGTTGAAAATCCAGCAGCTCGAAGCATCACATGGGATGAATTGACCGATGCATATAGGACACAGATGCAAGGTCTTATTGATGGTGGCGTAGATGTAATTCTTATTGAAACAATCTTTGACACGCTCAATGCAAAAGCTGCTATATTCGCAGCTTTGGAGGTAATGGAAATCGCTAACAAGGAGATACCTATTATGCTTTCTGCAACTCTTACTGAAAGCGGACGCATTTTAAGCGGACAAACAATCGAAGCATTCCTTGCAAGTGTAGCTCAAGCACACGCCATTTCAATTGGCCTTAATTGTGGATTTGGTGCGGAAGGAATGACTAAATGGGTTACTGAAATGAGTGAAATTTCTCCATATGCTCTATGTATCTACCCTAATGCGGGACTACCTAATGAAATGGGCGAATATGACGAGACTCCTGCAACTATGATCGCTCATGTACGCACTATGCTTGAGAAAGGCCATATCAATATCATTGGCGGCTGCTGCGGCACTACTCCACTTCACATAAAAGCATTGTCTGAAGAAGCTAAAATGTATGCGCCAAGAACAATTCCATCAATATGTAAAAAGCTTACACTTGCAGGACTTGAGCCGCTTGATATTACTCCTGAGCGACGATTTGTAAATGTTGGTGAGCGCTGCAACGTAGCAGGAAGCCGCAAATTTTTACGATTAATCAACGAAAAGAAATACGACGAGGCTTTATATATAGCCCGCGAACAGGTTGTCGCTGGCGCTCAAATAGTTGACGTAAATATGGATGATGGAATGCTTGACACTGAAGTAGAAATGAAGCATTTCCTAAATCTACTGTCTTCCGATCCAGATATTGCACGAGTCCCGATAATGATTGATTCATCAAAATGGGATGTAATAAAAGGGGCCCTAGGATGCTTACAGGGTAAAAGCATTGTTAACTCGATAAGCCTTAAAGATGGAGAACGTGTTTTCAGGGATAAAGCTGAATATATCAAAAACTTTGGGGCAGCTACTGTGGTAATGGCCTTTGATGAAAAAGGACAGGCTGATACTTTTGAACGTAAAATAGAAGTTTGTTCGCGAGCTTATAAGATTCTAACAGAAGAAATCGGGTTTGAACCTAACGATATAATATTTGACCCTAATATTCTTGCCGTAGCCACTGGAATTGATGCGCATAATAACTATGCAGTCGATTTCATCAAGGCCACTGAATGGATTAAACAGAATCTCCCCGGGGCAAAAATAAGTGGAGGAGTGAGCAATCTATCTTTCTCATTCCGAGGTAACAATGCAGTGCGCGAGGCAATGCACTCAGCATTCCTTTACCATGCAATAAAGAAGGGGATGGATATGGCAATAGTAAATGCTGCCGCAATGATTCCTTACGAAGAAATAGAGCCAAATCTAAAGAAAGCGATAGAAGATGTCCTATTCAATACTGACTCACAAGCTACCGATCGTCTAATCTCAATCGCCCAAGAAATAAAAGAGAGTATAGTCTCAAATCCTGAAGATAAGAAAACAGAGACGGTTCAATCGAATCTTTCCACAGAAGACAAACTTCGCAATATGATTATTCGAGGCCGAGGCGAAGGCCTGGAAGATGTTCTCGCTCAGGTCCATAGCAACCTTAATTCTGCTATTGCTGTTATAGATGGTCCATTAATGGATGGAATGAACGAAGTTGGCAGATTATTTGGCGATGGACGTTTGTTCCTGCCACAAGTCGTAAAAAGTGCCAGGACAATGAAACAAGCTGTCGCTTGGTTGAATCCTTTAATTGAACAAGAAAAAGAAAATTCTGGGACATCTTCAGCAGCAGGCAAAATGGTAATTGCCACAGTTAAAGGCGATGTTCATGATATTGGAAAGAATATAGTAGCCGTGATCATGCGGTGTAATGGTTACGAAGTAATTGATTTAGGCACAATGGTTCCAGGTGAGGAGATAATCGACCGCGCAGTTGCAGAAAAAGCTGATTTAATTGCCCTTAGCGGACTTATTACCCCATCGCTTGAAGAGATGCGCCATGTAGCAAGACTAATGGAAGAGAAGGGCCTCAGAACGCCTCTAATGGTAGGTGGTGCAACTACTTCAGAAATTCATACTGCCGTTAAGATTGCCCCGGAATATTCTGGAATTGTAGCTCACACTCGCGATGCTGCTATGATGCCTAATGTAGCTCAACGAATTCTTAACGACACTGAAAAATTCACACAAGAACTCAGCGACCGCCAAGCTGAACTCAGATATGAGCATGATAAGAAAGCTAATCTATACACTCTTGGAGAAGCACGTAAAAGGGCTCCAAAATATGAATATACCACATATCAGCCTAAACAATTAGGCATAAAATATTTTTCTCCCACTTTAGACGAAATACGTCAATTAATTAATTGGCGACCATTCTTCACTGCTTGGAAGTTTGATGCTTCAATGGCTAGTATAGCCGAAGCCAAGGGATGCGACTGCCGCAGAGCAGTATGGCTAGCGCGTCATGATCAAGAAGACACTAATAAAGCTGCACAAGCTATGCAGCTTTACAAAGAAGCCAACCAAGCCATTGACTATTTTACCGAAGTAGCATCTGATAGTATCCGCGCTATAATAGGATTATTTAAGTGTAATTCAGATGGGGACTCGATAATAATTGACAACGGCAAATTCCCAACACGAATAGAAACGCTTCGTCAACAAATTAAAAATGATAGTGACGTGTCTATATCTTTAAGCGATTTTATCGCTCCAGCCTCAGCTGGTAAAGATGACTATATAGGACTTTTTGCTGTAACGATTGGCCAACAAATCAATAATATGATTGCCTATCAGCACAATAAAGGTGATGAATACAAGGCAATGCTATATCAGACTGTTGCAGATCGTCTCGTTGAGGCTGCCACAGAATATGTGCACAAACATGTCAGAATTAACGAATGGGGCTACGCACATGATGAAGAAGACAATCCGCAAAATCTTCTCCGCCAATACTATCAAGGCATACGTCCTGCTGTTGGTTATCCTTCGCTTCCCGACCAATCCATTATCTTTAAAATAAACGAGAATATCGATTTATCTTCAATCGGAATCGAAGTTACAGAAAACGGTGCAATGAATCCTGCTGCAAGCACTTGTGGTGTCATGATTGCGCATCCCCAAAGCCACTATTTCATTACTGGTAAACTTTGTGATGACCAAAGAGCCGACTACGCTCGCCGTTGTGGTTTTAACAATGATGAGACTGAAAAATGGCTCGGTAATAAGTAATATAATCTTTGCCGAGTTTGTCTGAATTAAAATTTCTTTTTATTTTGCAACCAGCTTGCACTAACTTTGCATTATGATTATATACAACACCACATATAACGTAAACATCGAGTCCGTAAACGAATTTATTGAATGGATTAAAACTGACCTCATTCCTACAGCAACTGCTAGCGGAGAGCTTTTAAACCCTCAACTTGCACTTATAATGGCGTCTGAAGATGATAAGACTAAGAGTTACTCTCTACAATTCCGAGCTAATTCCATTGAAGACCTCCAAAATTGGTATCAAGGAACCGGTAAGGCTAAAATAGTTGAGCTCGAAAATCGCTTTACAAAAAAAGTTGTTGGTTTTTCTACTCTGATGACAGTACTTGATATTTGATAATGGACGAAAAGGTTAAAGACTACAAAAGAATCATTATCGGTATCGACCCAGGTACTAATGTGATGGGTTACGGAATTCTTGGCATAAACAAAAAGGATCCCACACTCATTGCCATGGGCGTAATAAAACTTAATAAATTTGAAAGTCACTACCTACGTCTTCATAGAATATTTGAACGGGTTAGCGGACTCATTTCACAGTATCTCCCAGATGAAATGGCTATTGAAGCTCCATTCTTTGGCAAGAATGTTCAATCGATGCTTAAGCTTGGGAGAGCTCAAGGTGTAGCTATGGCAGCAGCTCTTCATAGAGACATCCCTATAACAGAATATGAACCTCGTAAAATTAAAATGTCCATAACTGGTAACGGAGCTGCATCAAAGGAGCAAGTGGCAGAAATGCTTCGTAGAATACTTAATATTCCATCAAACGAAATGCCAGAATTTCTTGATGCTACAGATGCGCTTGCAGCTGCCCTATGCCATTATTATGAATCTTCACGACCTCAAATTGAAAAGGGATGCAAATCCTGGAAAGAATTTATAGCAAAACATCCTTCAAAAGTTTCAAAAGCCACTAAAAGCTCTAAGACTTCCGACTCTAAAGATATATCGTAAGTTCAAAAAGAAAGTCACCGATAATATTCTTTATCGATGACTGGATATATATCAAATAAATGTGTATGCTATATTATTTAGCTAATTGAGGTTTACGACCAATGCTGTAATAATGGAGTCCAGCTCCATTCACGTCATTTGCGTCATATATATTTCTACCATCTACTACCAAATCTCCTTTCATAGCTTTCTTTATCACACTCCATGAAGGCATACGGAATTCAGTCCATTCCGTTACAACGACAAGTGCGTCTGCATCATTCACTGCATCATACATATCTTTTGCAAAATACACTTTGTTATCACCTAATCGTCTTTGGGCTTCTGGTATTGCAATTGGATCAAATGCTGACACTGAGCATCCAGCATCAAGCAAGTCATTAATAAGCGATAAAGCTGGAGCCTCTCGCATATCATCTGTTTCAGGTTTGAATGCAAGCCCCCATATTGCTATCCTCTTTCCTTTTAGATTCACGTTACCCCCAAAATGCTGGGCTACTTTTTCAAATGTGATATGCTTTTGGATTTCATTAATTTCTTCTACTGATTCTATCAGTGACATTTTGTATCCATATTCATGCGCTGTATGAATTAATGCTTTTACATCCTTTGGAAAGCATGAACCGCCATACCCGCAACCTGGATAAAGAAATTTCCGTCCAATACGGCTATCAGAAGCAATTCCTTCTCGCACCATTGCCACATCTGCGCCTACCTTCTCACACAAATTAGCAATATCATTCATAAAGCTAATTCTTGTGGCAAGCATTGCATTTGCTGCATATTTTGTCATTTCAGCCGAAGGAATATCCATAAAAATAACCCTAAAGCTATTAAGCATAAATGGCTTGTATAAATACTCCATCAGCTTTCTTGCTTTGGGGGATTCCGTTCCTACAACCACACGCTCGGGAGTCATAAAATCTTTTATTGCGGCACCCTCTTTCAAAAATTCAGGATTTGATGCAACATCAAATGGAATCTCAACGCCTCTTTTTTCCAGTTCCTCATTCACAGCTTGACTTATTTTGGACGCTGTACCCACTGGAACTGTACTCTTAGTTACAAGCAGAATATATTTATTCATAGCACGCCCCACTGTGCGCGCTACTTCAATCACATATTTTAAGTCGGCACTTCCATCTTCATCAGAAGGGGTGCCAACAGCCGAAAATACTATCTCTACATCATCAAGAACCTCAGTCAAATCTGTAGTAAAATGTAGTCGATTCAAGCTCATATTCTTGAGAACAAGCTCTTTTAATCCTGGCTCATATATAGGCATTTCACCCTTCTTGAGGTTCTCTATCTTATTTTCATCAATATCTACGCATGTTACGTTAATACCAGTCTCGGCAAAGCAAGTACCTGTCACCAGGCCTACATATCCGGTTCCAACGATAGCTATATTCATTTATCGACTATATTAAAATTTATTCAATATTTTGCTTATAGTTTTCTTCTTGCTCTTATCTTCTTCGCCATAACCGTAACCATACCCATAGCCATAACCATAACCATAACCATAACCATAACCATAACCATAAGATTTCTTGTCAACTTGGATATCTGTCATCAGTATAGCAAGATTCTTTATCTTATTGTCAGTGTACATACGGTCAAGATCTTTCAAATAGCGCTTATCTACCTTACCATCACGAATTACATACAAAGTCAAATCAGCATTTCTATTGATTATTTGAGCATCTGCCACCAAAGAATATGGAACTGTATCTAACAATACATAGTCATAATGCTTTTTCAAATAATCAATCATCTGAGTGAAACGTTCGCTCATGAGTAACTGAGCTGGATTTGGTGGAACTGCCCCCATTGGTATAACATCTAGATTAGGTGTCTTAAAGTCCTTAATCATTAGATCATCCAGATTATCTACTTTTCCAGAAAGATAAGCACTTACACCGATATTCTTACGACCTTGTCCTAAATATTTGGTAAAATTACCCTTCCTAAGGTCTAAGTCCACAGCTACAACTTTTTTACCAAATTGGGCACATGTTATTGCCAAGTTTATAGCCACATAACTCTTTCCTTCTCCAGATATAGTTGACGTTAATTGTATTGCTACACCTTCTCCATCTTCTTTTTTCTTCACCAAATAGTCTAAGTTTCCTCTAACGATTCTAAAGGCCTCCGAGATTCGATCTCGTGAATTTTCACTTACAATAATCTCCTCGTCCTCTTGCTCATGCTGTTTGCAAGGTAGCTCTCCAATTATTGGGATGTCGGAAGCTTCCTCTACATCATGACGAGTATGAATCTTAGTATCCATCAAATGTAACCAGAATATTAGATATAATATTGCAGCTGGCAATATTACACCTAGCACGGCACCAATAAGAAGTATCTGCGTTATCACGGGAGCTATTGGAGAGCTTTCCCCTCCACCCTTTTCTATAATTTTTGCGGTTGGTTCAGTAATAGCTAATTGTAATGCATTTTCTTCTCTCTTATTTAATAAATATAGATAAAGTTGCTCCTTGATTTTCTGTTGGCGTAGCACATCACTAATTTCTTTCTCCTGAGTAGGAACCGATGCAATTCTTCTATTTGCCAAACTTTCTTGCCCACGTGCCTTACTAGCCTTTAATGCAAGTGTATTATATGAATTAGCAACTGACCGAATGATATTGTTACGCATCGCAGATAAAGATTTCTCTATTTCAATTAACACAGGGTTGTCAGCTCCAGATGTAGACGCTACTTTAGCATAGCGCAAGCATTCTGCATTATAATCCGATATCAATGTTTCAATTCCAGTGTCGGATATGCCGGTATTTGCTGGAATAAGTTCATGCTTATTCATCTTTGCAAGATAATCCTTGATATATTTCACAAGTGACAACTGCATATCCACTTCAGCCACATTATCCATATATTTAGAGCCCTCTGACACATATGTAGTGGCAGCCGATGTCAAATCAGGAATATTTGTGCTAACTTTAAGTCTTTCAATTTGAGTATCGATACCACCAAGATCTTTATATAACGCACTAATTCTTTCAACAATAAATTTTTCTGTTGCTTTTGTTACTCTGTTCTTATCGCTTATCGCGTCTTCATTATAGGCTACTATAAGATTATTAAGAACATCTTTACACATATCAAAATTAGAGCCTTCGAAATTAAGGGCAAGGACATATGTTTCTCTATCTGCCTTTTTAACATCAAGATTCTTGACTAAATCCAAAGCACGGTCATGAACGCGTGCTACACTTACATCAATTTTCTCATTAATCCATTTATTTGAGAATACCTTTGACTTTACTACAGTAAATTCGCCAAGTTCACCTTTTATCTTCTGACCGAATCTAGCTTCGACCCAATCGCCATCCTCACCACTCATCTTATATTCATAAGTCTCTGGAGATAATGGTTCAATTATAATTTTACCTGCTACAATTCTATCGTTTGGTGAAGCAAGTACTTCGATTGGACTTTTCTTATATATATTAGTATTTCTTAACCCAGTCTTAACAAAATACATCATCTGCAATCCTAAATGTTGTACCACTTGGTCCATAAGTGCAGTTGACTTTATTACATATATTTCGTTCTCTACAGCATTAGCATTATTTCCTAGGCCCAAATCAGAAAATATTGAAGATTCGCCTGATTTTGTTCCATTCTCTTCCGATTTTATTAGAATGTAAGCTGTTGACTTATATTTTTGTGTTTGTGATTTTGCATATAGTAATGCTATTGATACACATAAAACGAAACAAAGAACAAACCAGAACCAATTACGTCCACATGCATAAAAATATTCACGCCATGAAATTTCCGTTTTTCTCTCTTGATTTACAATCTGATTATTATCGAAATCGTGCATTATCTTAGTAATCTAAAAATTTATTACAACAAAATTAATCCCCCAATCGAACTCGCTCCTTTATGTATGAATACAGTATATCTTTATATACCGACAGCAAAAAGAACATTTTTTCCACTTTCATATCAGTTTACGCAAAGTTAAATATAATTTCTTGATTATTTAGAAAGAGCACCAATTTTATGACCTATTACTATAATTCTTGAGCTTTAAAAAATAAAAAAAGCAGATATCACTCATCTCTGAGCAATATCTGCTTAAATTTATTCTCTTAGGATAGATTAATCTATTTCTTCATCAGCTTCGTAACCACCCATCTCACGAAGAGCATTCTTCAACATTACATATTGTTGGAATAAGTGGTTTACAGGAACTTCATTCTTTGTGTAATCGTGCATTGGGCTCTTCAAGAAGAAGCTCAAGAAACGTTGTGTACCAAAGCGTCCAGCACGTGCTGCCAAGTCACTTAAAAGAACTAAGTCTAAACACAATGGAGCTGCAAGGATTGAATCACGGCAAAGAAAGTTAATCTTGATTTGCATTGGATAGCCCATCCAGCCGAAGATATCAATATTATCCCAACCTTCTTTATTATCGTTACGTGGTGGATAATAGTTGATACGTACTTTATGATAGTAATTATCATATAGATCTGGTTGCTCTTCTGGAATAAGAATAGATTCCAAAGTAGAAAGCTTACTTACCTCTTTTGTGTGGAAGTTAGCTGGCTCATCTAGCACTAGACCATCACGGTTACCAAGAATATTTGTTGAGAACCATCCTGCTAAACCTAGGCAACGAGTTCCAATGATTGGAGCAAAACCTGATTTAACCAATGTTTGTCCTGTTTTGAAGTCTTTTCCTGCGATAGGCATCTTGGTCTTTTCTGCCAATTCCCACATTGCTGGAATATCAACTGTTGTATTAGGAGCTCCCATAATGAATGGACATCCTTCTGTCAATGCTGCATATGCATAGCACATTGAAGGTGCAATGCGATCTTTATCGTCAGCTTTCATTGCTGCTTCCAAAGATGCGATTGAGCCATGAATTTTCTCATCTACTGGCACATAGATTTCTGTTGATGCAGCCCATAGAACTACTACGCGTTCTACACCTGTTTCTTTCTTGAAATTACGGATATCAGCACGTAGCTGTTCTACCATATCCCAACGGTCTTTGCAATTCTTTACATTGTTTCCGTCAAGTCTTTTTGCATAATTGTGATCGAAAGCAGCCTTCATTGGAACGATCTTCAAAAGTTCGTCCTTTACTGGGTTAATGTCTTTTTCTTTCAAAACCTCAGCGTTGATTGCTGATTCATATGCGTTTGCTGGATAAACGTCCCATGCTCCGAAAACGATATCATTCAAATCTGCGATTGGAACGATTTCTTTGTATGGAAGATATTTTTTATCTGCTCCACGCCCTACACGGATTTTGTCATACTGAGTCATTGAACCCACTGGCTTTGCCAAGCCTTTGCGTACCATCAAAACACCAGTCATGAACGTTGTAGAAACAGCGCCAAGACCTACTACGAGAACTCCTAATTTACCTTCAGGTTTCCGTACATTCATTTTCTCCATAATCTTTAAATTGTTATTATGTATAATATCTTTAGTATTATCTCGTTTTCTATTTTCAAATGAAAACCGGCCATAAAAGTATAGCCTATTTTTGAATTAGAAAAATTATTTAAAGCATTTCTTACCCTAGAATTAGTTAAATACCCTAAACAATGCCGCTAATTAGCCAAATAATATTAAATTATAAGGCTTTAAGCTGGTTTTTAGTTAATCAACTATAATACTACGTGCAGTATGTCTGATAACATTTTTATAATATTTGGATGTTCTACGGCGTCCTCATCATTAGTCCAACCTTTGCCTTTAATCCATAGCACTTTACATCCAATTGTCTCAGCTGGAACAATATCTTTCTTATAGCTATCTCCTACCACAAGGACTTCTTCTGGATTCATTCCGAGCGCTTCCACTCCAAGCATAAAGATCTTTGGATCTGGCTTTCGCACGCCAACTACTGCACTCTCTATGATTTCGTTAAAGTACTTGCGCACATCGAAATCTTTGAGTACACTCTCCACATTTCCATAAAAATTGCTCACAAGCACCATTGGAAAATGTTTATGTAGTTCTGACAATATTGGACGAGCCTCTTCAATACATTCTTTAGCAAAATTATAGCAATATTGAGCTACTTCTTTAGCAGATTCTTCAACATTTGATTTATCGAACAAGCCTTTTGACACTAAATCGCCAAGCTCTATCCTCATTTTTATCAACAAAAGGTCATAAAAATTATGCTCAGGCAGAATATGTCGCACTTTGGCCAATTCTCGTTCAGCAAACACGTAGCAATCTCTAAACTGCTCTTTGGAAACCTCTATATTCGCTTTCTGATAACCTTTCCATATAACTTCGCTCCAATGATCACCTCGACTATCTATCGTTCCCCCATAATCAAAAATAATACCTTTAAGATGCTCAAAATGCTCCATTCTTCAACTCTTTAATAAATTTCTTACAAATTCTTTCATGGCGCAATATCATATACACCATCATTGCATTCAATACAGTAAGTTCAAATGCAAAATATAGCCACGGCATTTTTACGATTAGCGATGCAAACAAAGCAAACACTCGAGTATTAAAGGACAACATATTTGTATATTTCATCAAAGGCTTGCTTTTTGCCCGAAATGCATCACGGAATGACTGAGGGATATCCTCACCAAACCTATTCTGAAGTTCTGCCCTTAATTTCTGCATTGATGGAGTGAGTTTCTCCTGATTTGCAGTATAATTCCTATAAAAGAATAAAGTTATTTTCTTCCAGAAATCATTTTTCCAAGACAACTCTTTCAATTTTGCATCAAGTTGGGGACAGCTGTCAAGCTCACTACCTTCTTTGCCCTTTAGGAAATATAAATGGAACTGACGGTAATAATCCGCGCTAGCCGCTTGTTTTGCATGGCAGGCTCCAGCTGCACTAGCTATAAGCCAAATCCACACAGCAGAGTGATCCATAAAGAAAACACTTGTAGAATTCACTCTAAAGCATATAGCAAAATAAATTGCTACAAACCAAAAATCCCCGCTCAATCCATCAAGGATACGGCCAAGACGGGAATATTGCTTTGTCATTCTGGCTAACTGACCATCTGCGCTGTCAAATGAATTGGCCCACACCAAAAGGAACATTCCAACATAATTTAGCCATATTTCATGAGGTTGGCCAAAATAAAATAAGACTCCTCCAGCCACTCCTAAGAAAATAGAAGCGATTGTAATAACATTTGGGGTAATACCAAGCTTAGCACACAACAAAGCCCAAGCATATCCTATTGGTCTATAAAACATTAGGTCAACGATTTCCTCTGTATCCATTGACTTCAATGTCCCTCTATATTCTTTTTTTATTTCTGAAAAACTTCTCATTACCCTTAAGACAGTTATCGGTTCTTTACAGTGTTAATAACGCATTTAGCTATATGAGGAGCAGCCTCATTACGGCAAGGAGCAAAACTTGGCCAATCATTAAAATCTATTATTCTTATTTCGCCATCTGGTGAAACGATGCAATCACCTCCATAAATCATCACATTCAGTTCTTCTCCTGCCCTTTGGCAAATATTCTTCATTGCCTTTAGATCGAATTCAATCCCTTGGGATTTTCCATTTATCACCTCATAACCATATTTGCTATGACCTATATCAAATGGATAGAACCAATAAAAGAATGGAGAACCTTTCACGCCATAGAATTTAACCAAATCGCCTACTAAATGTTTGTTTATCACCGCGCGTTTTATTCCTCGATAGAAATATTCTTGAAGCACCTCTTGTGCTTCCTCTGGATGGCGTACATAACTCACGTCCTCCTTGTGCATAGCATGAAAATCTCCTCTTTTTATCCAGCAACTTTGGAAATCAGCTTTTTTCAAAGCATTTTTCACCACCTCATCCGTATTAACGATCAAGCTTTCTGGATAAGGGATTCCGCTACCCAACAGAATACGAGTCATACGCTCACGGGTGCAATTCTCTATACCATAACCAGAATTTATGGCCAAGCGGCCATCATCTTCAAGCTTTTGCAATTTTTCAATTGATTCGCGTTCACGGCACATATTCAACACCACGTCTTCTTTTATATCGCTAGTATTGAATTGTTCTTCGCTGTAGATGTTTACTATGCATCCTCTTTTTCGCAGTTGCTCTGCTGTTGCATTGAATATTGCGGCGTCATTTCCTATATGGTTTGGAGAATAAGCTCCTGCGCGCATAATTCCTGCTATTTTAATTTCAGCCATATTGTTTATATAGGTGATTACTATATTATTATGTACTTTCCGTTGTTTATTCCAGAATAAAAGACTCTGCCACTGCTATATCACCGGCATGGTCCACATCAATTATTTTGTCTATTGAATATGCTTTTAGATTTAAGCCGTTTTCAATCAAAGCCCGTTGGAAATTTCTCATGCGGGATACGTCATTTGCCATGCATACCCCTAGCACTTTCACTGCTTTATCATTCAACGCATAGACACCGCCAGAAATATATTTAGCACCTTCATAAGATGAGTCTTTAAAAGCTTTAATCTCCATGTGATTATCCACGTCCACATATAATGGTTTTTCATCCTCAATAAAAGGAGTAACGGCCATCATTCCATCGTGTACGCTGTCTTTTTCAAATGCATTGATATACTCAGCAAAATCCTTTTCTTTAAATATTGTATCAACAGTGGTAAGACAAAATTTGCCGGACTTCATCACCTTGCTGAGTTCATAAAAACTGTGCATCGAGCTTGGTGTTGACTTTACAACAATATTCAAAGGGCAATCTACCTTTATTGTATCAAGATACGCCTTAACCTCCTTCATTTCTTGATTCACAATAATACTGATACTCTCAGCATTACAGCCCGAAAATATTCTTATTAATCTGCCAATCATTGGTTCTCCGTTTAATTCCACAAGTGGTTTAGGCTTTTTCACTCCTTCTTGAGCCAATCGTGAGCCTTCTCCAGCAGCTATAATAGCATAATTCATTGCAATATATTTCTAAAGGTTTTATCGTCTATTGATTATCATCGTCATCGTCCTTTGTCAAATCAAGCACCACGTTATCGTTACTTCTATCAAAGTACTGTTTGCGAAGCGGATTTTTAGTTATATCAGCATAGATAGCACGATTCCTCACTATATCAGCTGCTTCATAAATTGCATGTCTAAAAGAAGTTTCGTCAGCTTCATTCTTGCCTGCTATATCATATCCAGTTCCATGGTCAGGGGAAGTGCGAACGAATGGTAATCCGGCTGTATAGTTAACACCGCTTTCCATGGCTATTGTCTTAAATGGAGCCAAACCTTGATCATGATACATAGCCAATACTCCATCAAAATGCTTATATTGCTCGCTTCCAAAAAATCCATCTGCAGCATATGGTCCAAAACACTGGATTCTTCTTTCCTCAGCTTCCTCCAATGCTGGTATTATTATGTCCTTTTCTTCTGTGCCAATAACGCCACCATCACCTGCGTGCGGGTTTAAGCCCAAAACGGCTATTCTAGGATATTCAATTGCAAAATCTCTTTTGAGAGAATCATTGAATATCTCAAGTTTTTCTAGGATTTTATCTTTCGTTATAGTCTGTGCGACTTGTGATATAGGCAGATGTGTAGTTACTAGAGCCACCTTCACCTGGTCATTGAAAAGAATCATCAAAGGCTTCTGTCCATTACCAATTGCCGCCTCCAAGTATTCAGTATGCCCCACAAAGTTAAATTCCTCACTTTGTATATTATTCTTATTAATTGGAGCTGTTACTATAGCATCTATATTGCCCTCCTTCAAATCCTTTACAGCTGCTTCCAACGACATATAGGCAGCTTTGCCAGCAGCCTTACTTGGCACACCCAGTTCAACCTTAACTTCTTCACTAACGACCTCTATAAGATTATTAGCATTGTCCTTTGCCTTATCTGCTGAGTCAATCGTAACAAAACTTACCGGTTGCATCTCAAGTGCCTTACGGTGATATGTCGCAATTTTGGATGAGCCATATACAATCGGCGTACATAGTTCTAGTATCTGTGGATTTGATAGTGCTTTGAGTATAACCTCATAGCCTATTCCATTGGTGTCCCCTTGGGTAATGCCAATACGTATTTTTTTGTTGTTAGCCATTATAAATCATTCTAATACACGCATCAGTGACACCTATCACACAGGGACACTTTATGCGCATTATATAATATTGCGCTAAATTACGCATTTTTTAGAGAATACCCAACATTAAGTGGGAGCTATATCCTTCCTAAATATTCTCTTATAAAAACATTGTGCGCCACAAGCCTAAAACTTGCAGCGCACAAAATTAATATTACTCGATTCAAAAAAGTTACTTAATTATCACTTTCTTCGCATCATTTCCACTAACAACGACATAAACGCCTTTCTCCAGTCCAATAAATGTCTTACCTACACTTTGTTTAGCAGAATATTTAAGTACTGCATCAGCACCATAGATTTCCACCTTAACGACCTTAGATGATTCCAACATTACTCCGCCTGACACACTCCAAGCATCCCATGGACGAGCATTCACTCCAGTTACTCCAGTTACTGTACTAAAGTCACTCATTGAAATATCGTCTAGGTTGACGCGTTTTCCTGAAGTCTGAACCAATCTTACGCGCACAGGTCCCTCTACATTTACCGAATAGCTATATTGTGTTAGAGCCCCTGTTATGGTAGGTGTTGCTATAACCTTCCATGTGCTGCCACCATCTGTTGAATAGGAAACAGCCACTATTGCATCTCCGTCGGTTCCATAAGGTGCAGCCCAGAATGACAACGTTCCTAATCCATTCATTTTATCCTCTGCCATGGTTGCAGATGATGTTGATGTCTTGCCAAAGCATATAGCCTGTGTCCCATGGAATTTATCTTGCCCCACACGACCATAAGCCCCCACGTCTACAAGATTCCACTTACATGCTGTTCCTTGCACATTAGTACCTCCATCATAGCTTGATAGTGATATTGATTCAAAATCTTCGAAGAATGTGCGTGCGGCTGCAACGGTTCCGGTTAAATCAACGATATCTCCATCAAAAGTACCTGATGACAACGACAAATTTCCTGTATATTCGCCTTCGGCACTTGTTGATTTTAATCTTATATACATTGATTCTCCTTGTGGGCTCATATTTTCAATTGTTGAGCTCCAGTTTGCCTTATCCAGACTCACTTCAAAGTTTCCTGTTGCCACAGCACTTACATTTTCTGTAAGGTTCTCTGTATATACTGTCAATTCTTTTGCATCAGATGGTTTGTTTGGCAATGCCGTGAATTTCAAACCAGAACCTGACAAATTAGAGAATGTCAATATCTTTTCAGGTTCAAGAGTAGTAACCTTTACTTTATTTGAAACTCTGCTGTCGCGAGATAATTGGTAGTAATAATCTGAAGTGCCATTTAAGCCACTTATTGCATAAGTTCCTGCCGCAGCCGATACGCTCACAGGATAGCCCATAACTGAAGTTGTACCATCGCTCTCAAACAATGTTAAATCATAATTTCCAGAGCCGTCCACGTCAGTCCAATTTGCATTAAAGCTATTAGCAGTTATATTCGTAGCCGGTAAAGCGGGGATTCCATCTGTAGCTTGTCCAGTTAATGTTACTGTCGCGCTAACCTCACCGCTGCCTATTTGTAATGTCGCAGTGCTAGTTCCTGCTGCAGTTGGGGTATAAGTTATTGTTATTGTAGTTCCTGCATTTGCATTATCCTTCGTGATAGTGGTTGGAGTCACACTAAATGCAGCATCTCCAGTTTTAACAACGCTCAAATCCTCTGTTAGACCCGCAGCCTTAACTGTTAGTTGCTTTGTAATAGTACGGTTTACAGCACAATAGCCAAAATCCTCAGTTGAACCTGATGTTGGTTCTGCCAATACTGGATCCACTGTTCCGCCAGGCACCCAATTTTCGGCCTGTTTGTTTCCCCAAATATATTCAGCCAGCTCAGGATGGTCAATAAATGGATTACGATTATGTTGTGCTCCGTAAACTACTTCATTCCTATCCAATTCTTTTTGACTCACTGGATCTTCACGATTCCATTTTAGCAGCAAATTGACTGACCATGTACTAAAAGCTGGATAGCTGTTCCCAGAAAGTTGTGGACTGCTCCATGATGATATTTTACTATTATATGCTGCAGCCATATAGAAATATGAGCGAGCAAAATCTCCTTTATATATATCATCTGGTTCAAACACTGTTCCAGTATATCCACTAAATGTACTTGTTCCTAATTTACCTAAAGATTTGTTTGTTCCATTGGCTGGGAGGCGAGTCCCATTAGCACATTCGCCAAAAGGATAATTGCTTCTTTGATTATTCACATACCCATCAGTCGGATATATATGATAAGCATCAGATACCATAGGAGAAGCATCATTAAACCAACTCTTTGGAAAAGAGTGTTCGCGATTATAGCAACTTCCTATATTTGAATATGTACCGCATTGATTGGTTCCCGGCTTAAATTTAGTTGTAGCATACATATCCCAAATGTAGCCATCCGAAGTAACATCGCTTGTCTTATACAATGTCCATAGGCCATTGTAAGATACAACTGTGTGATTTCCTACTATACTCTCTAACGCTGACAATAAGGCAGCCTTGTTTTTCCCTTGTGCTGAATCATAGTATCCACTTGGCGCTGCACCCCATAGGGAAAGGGTTGATAATGCTACAAAAAGCAGCATTATTCCAGATGTAATTTTCTTCATTTTAATTAAAGTCTCTTAAATGATTAGTTTTATTTTATGGTTTTATTTCCGGTTTTTCCTGCCAGCATCCCGCAGGCGGCAAAAATATCCTCTCCTCTACTCCTCCTTATTGTAGCGATAAATCCTTTAGAATTCAAATAATCTCTAAAAGCAATCATGTTTCTCTCATTAGAGGAATGTAGATTTACTCCTGGTATAGCATGGAATCTAATTAAATTTACTCTGGAGCTAGTCCCATTTAGCAATTCAGCCAAAGCTTGTGCATGCTCTAAATCATCATTTAATCCTTCCCACATTATATACTCAACTGACAATCTACGCTGATGAGCGAAATCATAATTTCGCAAAAGGCGAATTACATCCTTTATGGGAAAAGCCTTTTCAACTGGCATCAGCGAAAGGCGCTCCTCATGAAAAGGAGAATGTACACTTATAGCCACGTGTACATGAGATTCTTCTAGCAAACGCTTTAATGTATCAAGTTTTCCAATAGATGAAACAGTGATGCGTTTGGGACTCCACGCGAGCCCCCATTTTTCAGTTAGAATTTCATTCACCGCCATAACATCGTCTATGTTATCCATAGGCTCACCCATTCCCATAAACACCACATTTGTAATAGTGTCTGAGGAGGGGACGCTCAAAATTTGATTAAGGATATCTCTTGCTGTCAAGTTCCCGTGGAAGCCTTGTTTGCCTGTCATGCAGAACTTACAATTCATCTTGCACCCCTTTTGTGAGGATATGCACAATGTTGCTCTGTCCGCTTCAGGTATATACACACTTTCCACAGCTTGTCCGTCTGAAGTTGTAAATAGATATTTTATCGTTCCGTCAATACTCTTTTGCTCAGTAGAAGGCGCATAACGCCCTACATAATACCTCGAAGATAGTTTCTCGCGGTTAATTTTCGACAAATTTGTCATTTCCTCTATCGAGTCAACCTTTTTTTCATATAGCCATTGTGCTATTTGCCCTGCCGAAAAACTAGGCATATGGAGATTAGCCACTACATCTCGGAGTTGCTTCAATGTCATTCCTATTAATGGAATCTTATCAGTTGATAGTTGACTGTTATCCATATCATATATCGTTCCCCAAAATATGGGAAAGGACTGCAAAGTTACTCTTATTTTTATAAATAATAAATTTTTTCACATAAATATAACTACATACCATTTACTTCAATAAGCTTTAGCTGACTTTAGACAGGTATCTCCATGATGATCTATGCAAATCATAATAGCCCATAGAGCCCGATACCAAAGCGCCTCCTACAACTCCAATATTCTGTGTTATGCGTAAAACCACTTCATAGTCGTTCTCAAATCCCAAACCTCGCAAATCCACAATCAAAGTTATTATTACAACTAGCAAAGAGGCAAGGAGACACGATGTCTTTGTCATTATGTTCGTAATCAGACTCACACCAGTAGCGAGCCAGCATATTCCAACGAATATTACCCAGAAGACCGGTGAAGGCATCATTGTTATTAATTGAGCCTCTTCTTTCAGATACATAAAATGCAAAAAGCCCACTATAAGAAAAAACAGTCCCATAATTGTTCTTCCAGTTGCGAAGCATATATGTTCCAATGAGAATGTTATGTGATTTCCACTTGTTTGATTGTTATCAGCTTGTGCTCCTATCATTAGCGAACACCCTATTATTACTAGATATTCGCCTAACCATAATAATGTCCCGGGTAAAGAGTATTTCCAGAATGTACCCCCTATCGCACTTAGAATAAGAATTATAAATGACACTAAAGCAAGCACATTGCATGTTATTTTGGTTATTAAATTAAAAGTCAAACTCAATGCTGTAATAATCCAAAAGCATCCTATTATCACTGTCCAAAACTCTGGCATTCCCATAAAACTTGGCACTGATGCTTGAATTAGATTTGTTTTCAATAATATATAGATTCCTTTATAGACCAAGCATATAGCTAAGAGATTGCGTGCGCTGTCAGAATAAATATCGCGTAATGTAGTCATAATAAATGCTATTTTAATAGTAAAATAACATTCAACATTTTGAATTGTTTATGCCATATTATGTGACTCAGCATTATAAAGACAGAGGGAAAGAACTGTTTCCAATTCTTTCCCTCACAACTCATAGCAATTTTATAGATATCAATTTCCTCCGAATATCCACGATTTTGTTGTGAATATATAGGTTCCATCGCCATAGGCTGCCTTAATTGTTGGATTAGAGATTACACTACTATTTCCATAAGGCAACAATTTTGGCCATCTATTAATACCGCCTTGTAAATTGTTAGGATTGGTGAGAATAATATATTTTTCACCTAGCGCTTCACAACGCCTAATGTCATTATAAGCCTCTATTTGCTCATCACGACATTGTGACAGATATTTTTGTTCAAATAACTTTTTAAGAGTTGGCGCTCCTAATGAAGCTATATATGCCTCTGAATTAAGAGATGTCTCTGTAAAGTTCTGATAGTCTGCAAACGATGCCCCTATTGCACTACTGAATGCGTCTGTTGCATCTTCACCTCTACGTAACTGAACCTCAGCTTTTATAAAATATAGCTCAGAAGCACTCATCATGTGAATGCTTGCATTTGCTCCAGTTCCAAAATAATCATCAAGCCATGCTGGACGGCTAACTCCTGAAGTCAATTTTGCTTGTGCTTCATTGCCTGGTTCGCCAATTAGGATTGGAGATGCCTTACCTCTTGAATTAACGAAAGGAGTTACATACACATCATAGCGAGGATCATTCAATGATTTCATCAAGTCCGCAACTGTTTTTGATGAGCCTGTGTACTCACGGCTTGCATAATATGCCCACCAAGGGTTATTTGAAGCATCACCGTCAAATACTGTTATGTCCATTCCTTGGAAACTGAAACTTAATGCACTATCACATGCTTCCTCTACCTTTGGTAAGATAGCTGAATTTTTGACCATTGTATGCAACAAATATCTTGCTTTCAACGCATATGCTGCCCCAATCCATTTTTTACAATCATTTGCGTAAAGAATATCTTGTGAACCAGCATTTCCTTTTTTAGCATTTATACCTGCACTTACAGCTGCTTTAAGATTCGTTATACCCATGTCAAGATTCTTAAAGATACAATTGTTATAAACATCTTGTTGCTTATCTAGCGCAGGTGTAGTATTCTCAAGACCTTTTAAAGCTTCTGAGCATGGAATATCACCGTGTAAATCTGTGAGAACTCCAAAATTTAGTGCATAAAGTACCTGAGCCATGCCTAATATATCAATCTGACCTTGGCCCACTTTGTCTGGAGCTACCTTATCAATAATTTGTTTCAAATTTAGAAGATTGGCATAAGTTCCATTCCATTCATTATTGAATGTTGATGAAGACGCAGTTTCCACTGACTTTCTTAATTCTGCATTCATCAACTGGTTATTTCCGGTTCCAAATTCTTGTTCAGTATAAGATGATACATACCAAGCATAAGAGCCCGACATTGTTGTAAAACCTGTAGCCATAATTCCATCAGTTATTTGCAACTTCACTGGCACAGCATTTACTGGTGGATTCTGAGTATCCTTGTTGATGTTGTCCATCGTATCCTCTGTACACGATGTTGCTATCAATCCTAGGAGTGCTATATATATTAATTTCTTCATTGTATTTTCTTTTTATAATTACAATTTATTTGATTAGAATGCTACTTTGAATCCTGCACCGTAGCTTGATGTGTTAGGAATTGAGAATCTTTCAAAATATCCTCCCATATTACCATTACCTTGTGATGATTCAGGATCAAAGTTTGGCATCTTCGCCCATACTAATATATTGCGAGCAAACCCAAATACTGAAATATCAAACATTCCTATACGTGGAAGATTATAGTTCAATGTTACATCACGCAATTTCAAGAAACTTGTATCATAGATACCAGACTCTGTCACATTATAATATGACTGATAGTAATCTTGTTTTGATACTTCAACTGCGTTTGGTTGTCCTGTACTTTCATCAATTCCTGCTGCCACCATAGTACCTTCGTGATAAGGAAGCGATTCCTTAGTAACACCGAAGAAATTCATCGTCATATTTGTACCATGATACATCTTACCACCTTTTTGCCAGCTCCATGTTGTTGACAAAGAAACTCTACGATAATGACCGCCAAGATTAATACCCATTACGAAATCTGGAGAACAGTTTCCAAGATTCTGGCTATCACCTGTTGCTTGTGGTAGTCCATCAAGCAATAGTAATTGGCCTGTTGCTGCATCGCGTTTAAATGCGTTTCCATAAATGTTTGGATATGTACATCCTGCTTGAGCTCTAATCTGTGGCTCAACGAATCCGCCCAAGAAAATTGACTCAACACCTGGTGCAAGTTCCTTAACGTAATTCCATACATGAGTGAAATTAACGCCTAGGTCTAATGAATAATCCTTTGCCTGTAGAACTGCAACATTCAATCCAAGTTCATGAGATTTAGTCTCCATCTTTCCAGCATTTGTCATCAAATTTTGGTAACCTGAAGCTCCGTCGATTGGAACTGAAAAGATTTGATCTTTTACATTCTGGTAACTATATGTATATTCTAGACGTACACGATCTTTAAAGAAGCGTAAGTCTGCTCCAAGTTCCACATTACTTGTGTTCTGTGGTTTCAATTTTGGATCATACAATACATAATAAGGAACGAAAGCTGAAATTCCGCCCATTGGATATGAGAGAGGTGTGAACATATACATACCTGAACCATAACCTGGAACGTATGAATAGTTCTCATACCAGTCTCCAGCTTGTCCTACTTGTGCAAATGATGTACGTAACTTACCAAATGAAAGAATATCATTACCCTTCAATTGTGGCAACTCAGTAAATATCCATCCTAGTGACACTGATGGATAGAAGAAGCTACGATTGTTTCTTGGCATCGTTGAAACGTAGTCATTACGGCCTGTTACTGTCAAATAAAGCATCTCTTTCCATGCCAATGAAGCACTTCCAAAGAATCCTACAGTACGCTGACGACGTGTATACTCACTTGATGTATATACTGTTGCGTTTGAAATTGTTGGTAAACCATAAAAATTGAAATTCTGGCCAGTATAACTCCAATAACGCATATTATCTTCGTTAATCTCATTACCTAGCATAATAGATAAATCCCACAAGCGGTCTTCACCCAAAACCATATTGAAATTAGCTGTGAATACATTATTGAATGTATTGTTGGATTTTCCGAAGTTCTCTATCTGACCTTTTGTACTTCCTGCTGAACCAACTTCGCGCACATTGCTGTAATTTGAAGTGTACATATCAATACCGGCTTGTTCACGGAAATATAAATCAAAGTTATCTCCCCAATTCAATTTTGGCCGATATTCTATATAAGCGTTTCCAAATGCACGGTTTGTATGTTGCAAATATTCATTATTATTTGCCCACCAATAAGGGTTATTGAATCCCAAGTTACGGAATGAGATCTGTGATGTTGGTGATCCAGGTGCGCTATATGGCGTTCCTGCTAAATTATATTCAGCTGGTGCAGAATATACCACATTCATAATAGCATCATTTGCACCCGGTGCAGATGTAATCTTTGTACTACTGTAATTAATTGAGAATCCAGTTTTGAAATTCTTATTAATTTGCCAATCTACCAATCCGCGAGCACCCCAGCGTGTCATTCCTGTTGATGGAATAATACCCTTTTGATAAGAATTATTCAAACCAAAAGAATAATTAAGATTGTCTTTCTTTTGTGACAAACTGAAGTTGGTATTTTCAGTGAATCCAGTATTAAAGAAATCACCAACATTGTCATACACTTGTGGTGTTGTCCATCCGTCAAGACCTGCTGACGCATATTTTGGATTGTAGTATTGACCTGCTGCACCTCCAGTCACATTTGCTCCTCCAAAACCATAATTGGTATCCTTTGAAAGATCTGTAATCTTAGGTCCCCAGCTTTGCGAAGAAGTTGGATCATAACCAGTCACGGTTCCATTTGCATTGGCCACAAAAGAGTTCCCTTGTGAGTAAACCTGCTGGCGTTCAAACTTACGTGATACTCTTTCAGCGCTGATATTTGTAGAAATCGTTACTTGAGGACGATCACTATTAAGTTTCCCACGCTTTGTTGTTATCAAAATCACACCATTTGAAGCTCGTATTCCATACAATGCTGAAGCTGCTTGCCCCTTAAGCACATTTATGCTCTCGATGTCTTCTGGATTAATATCAATACTTCTATCAGCTATATTAGCTCCAGTAACTGATTGTCCAGTTGAATAGTCAGGAGTCGTTGAAATCGGCATACCATCCACTACATATAATGGTTGGTTATTACCGTCAAAAGAGCGAGCTCCACGAATAACGATTTGAGAAGAAGCACCTGGACCACCTGATGATTGGCGAATATCAACACCTGTCAACTTTCCTTGAATAGCTGTTGCCAATGATGTAGTTCCATCTGTGTTTAAATCTTCAGCTTTCAAATCCTGGGCTGCATAGCCTAGGGCTTTTCTTTCTTTACGCATACCCATTGCAGTCACTACCACTTCATCAAGCGAAGTTTCTGTGTTCTGCATCACAATTGTCATACGGTTCTTAACCGGTACTTGCTGGGTAGTCATTCCCACATAAGATACGGTTATCTGCTTAACGGATTCTGGAATAGTCAACGTAAATTCTCCATCTACGTTCGTAGCTACTCCGTTTCCACCTCCCACAGGCAATACCGTAGCTCCAATTAACGGTGAATTGTCACCGCCGTAAATCACTTGTCCTGTGACTGTGCGCATTGCGGCCGTTGCCGATGCTGCTACTAAAAGGACTAAAATTAAAACTAACTGCAGTTTCTTCATAAATGTAAATAATTTATATTATTCTCGCTTTTCCCGATAAAAAAAGAAAATTACTAATTGAACGTGCAAATAACGCAATTTGTTTTATTTTATGCAAATAAAATTTCATTCTTTCACTTTTTTATGGCTTTTAGTATTAATTTGTATGTTATTCTGCCATTAAATTAACATTTCGAGAAATAAAACACAAACCTACATTATATCAATAACACACATAAAACAAAAAAGGTGTGGCAAATTGCCACACCTTTCACGATATTTAAAAAATATTAATTTTTTATTGTTCCTTTGAATCCTTCAAAGCAGAGTTATAATCTGTTTCATTTTGTGGAATTATCCACGTCCATGCTCCTGAACCTGAAATAGTCTTTGCTACTGATGCATGAGCATTTCCGCCCTGAGCAAAGCCCTTTCTTACGATATCTTTCTTCCAACGTTTGAAATCACTCCATTCACTACCTTCACCCCATAATTCAAGGCAACGATAGTCAACGATTTCATCAAACAAAGCTTGTCCTGTTTTCGTACAAGTATAATCTGTGTTACGTCCTGAAGTCTTGTTAAGTTTTACAAGAGCAGCTTGTGCATCACCCGGTCTATCTAAGAAGTAGTTAGCTTCAGCTTCGATAAGCACCATTTCTGATGTACGAATGAATGGTAGGTAAGAGATACCTGGTTGTTCAAATACTTGGAACTTCAATTGTCCGTCAAGATAAGCATAACCATTAGAATATGCATCGGGAACTACAGATTGTATATAGTTATAAACAGCTGCTACGATTGGAGGAGTTCCTTTTGCAGTCAAATATGTACTACCACCAAATATACCGTATGTCTGATCTACAACATCTTTATTAGTTGCTGTACTATAGCCGAAATCATAACCAGGGAACTTGTCTTCTGTCAAGAACAATGCCTTACGAGCATCATTATTTGGTATTCTATTTATAAGGTCACGACCAATTGTACCTGCTCCACATGGCGTTTTCTTTGTATAATATCCGTTACATGCGAATTGTACTCCATTAGCGTAATACCACATGTTCTCTTCTGATCCACCGAAGCTACCAAATAACCATTCACTTGTTGGGCGGCAGAATCCAGCTTGATAATCTGAATTTGACATCAATGGATAACCTTCTTCAGCCAATTTTGCTTTTTCCAAAGCTGTACCATAATCTTGGCGTGTCAAAGCTGCACGTGCCCAAACTGCATATGCCACATTCTTTGTTGGCAACCATACTTTCGCTGCATCGCGGCTAATTCCTGACTTTTCAAACAAAGCTACTGCCTCTTGACAATCTTTATAGATTTGTGCATAGCATTCTGCCATTGTTGAAAGTGGAGCATCTCCAGTAGATTCATCAAGACGTAGAATAATACCAGGGTCTGCGCCATTGTTGCTATCTTGCCAGCGGTGACAATAGTAATGCATAAGTTTCTCAAATGAATAAGCACGGAATGTCAAAGCTTGAGCTTTAACAAATGCTTTTTCTTCTTCAGAGCCACTTGCAGCATCAATATGTGCAATAATTGCATTTGCACCTCCCACTAAGCTATAATAATAATACCAAGCATATGAATCGTATACAGATGTCTTTCTATCATAGAATTCTTGGTTGTGTATTGGAGCCCATCCATTAGCATAATAATTATAGTTAAAATTCTGGCTTGGAAAGAATTCTGAGCTTTTCCACACGCCATTCTCTCCACAGAAACCTTGTCCATATAGGTTGTGCTGTGTGCACATTAGAGCAGAGATACCATTAATTGCCTTTGCAGCATTGGCTGTAGTTCCAAGAGCTCCTGAAGTAGCTACGGCTCCCGTTGGCTTAGTATCCAAAAAATCTCCGGAGCATGAAACCATCGTTGTTGATAATACAGCAACTGCTCCGACTAATAATAATTTAATATATTTCTTCATTTTAAATCTTCTTTTATAAATGTGTAACCTTAGAACTTAAGATTCAAACCTATGTTATACACGCGAGCAGTTACGTATGTATCGTCTTGTCCTCCAGAGAATGAATACTGTGGATTCATACCTTTACGTCCTGTCATTGTAAACAAATTTTCAGCGCCAAGACTTACTGTTGCTCCTTGTAGTTGTAGCTTATGCAAGAAATTCTTTGGCAATGAATAAGAGAAGTTTATGTTCTTGAAAACAAAGTATGATGCACTTGTCAACCAACGGTCAGATACCGCACGTATATCATCAAAATTATTAAAGTTTAGTCCAGGTATTCCATCAGGATTGATACGGTCGGCTGAAGTTTCTGTCATACCAGCTGGTACTCCACTCCATGCGCCTAACAAATCAACATGGTATGCATTTGCTCCAGATGCCCCTGGGCTCATCAATGAACTATATGATGAATCCATTACCTTTCCACCAATTGAATATGTAAATAATGCACTCAATGTGAAATCTTTATATCTTAAAGATGTATTGAATGAACCATATACTGTTGGAAGAGCAGTTCCGCACCAGTCACGAAGTCCATAAGTAGTTGATGTAGTGTAATCTTTACCATTAATTGATACTAATTTGCCAGCTGCTGTTGCTTTTTCTGCTTGATCTGGATCTAGTGTGTATAATGGTTTACCTGTCATCTGGTCTACACCCTCATAGTGGTATGTCCAGAATTCATATGCTGAATGACCTTCAGAATATTTTTGTGAGCCATGAAGAATATCTTCATGATTTGGCAATTTAACTACATTATTGTGTAGGAATGTTGCATCTACTCCAACGTTCCAAATCAAATCACGTGTACGAACTGCATCAACATCTGCACTGAATTCTACACCTGAGTTAGAGATTGTACCAATATTCTTGTAGATAGTTGGGTTTGCATAGTCGCCCCATGGGTAGCTACCTGCTGATAGAGGAAGACGTACTTGGAACAATAGGTCTTTTGAACGCTTGTCAAAATATCCTAAAGAGAAGTTCATGCGGTTGAACAAACGACCTTCTAGTGCTACATCTATTGTTTGAGTTGTTTCCCACTTGATATCATTAGCAGCTAATGAGTTCTTAATCAAGGCTGGTGAGCCACCATTCTTATCGATATCATATAGTGCCATATAGCCATATAGACCTACACCTGCGTTGTTACCAACTTCACCATAAGATGCACGTAATTTCAAATTGTCAATCCATTCAATATCTTTAATGAAATCTTCACGAGACATCATCCAGCTTGCTCCTGCTGAGAAGAAATTACCCCAACGGTTATCTTTATAGAAACGAGATGAACCATCACGACGGAAAGAAACTTCACCGAAGTATTTCTCTGCGTAGTTGTAACGTGCACGTCCTAAATAAGATTCTGTCTTATCCTCATCATCAGAACCAATAAAGTTTGTTGTATTCAAGAAGTTTCCTAGTGTTAAGATTCCTTCAATTGACATCGTAGTCTTCATACCACTATGAGCTTTCCCTTCCCATGCATAGCTTTCATGTCCTAACATTGCATCTACGTGGTGAGGGCCAAAATTGTAATTCCAATTAAGGAGCTGTTGGAAATTCTCTGTACGATATTGATATGCATATTCTGATAGACGACCACCATTAGCAGCTCCATCACCAATGCTTGCATTGTTGTAGCTACGACGGTTAGTTGTTGAAGCATTCAAATCGCCCTTCACTGTTACATCGAATCCATAAGGAAGTATGATAGTTGCAAATGCTTGCAAACCTAATGTATTACGACGATTATAATTCTTATCTGCTCTCAACTCATAAGCAATGTTACGGTTATCTAGATAGTCAGATGTTGTATCATAAATCTTTTCACCATTTTCATCATATTTATATGAACCATCTGCATTGTGTAAATACAATGGGTAAATAGGAGCTTTATAACGTATAATGTTAAATGGGTTTGCGTAATAGCTTCCTGATGCACTTGCCTGATAATTACGTTCCTGAACAGATCCGTTAATGTTCATACCAGTCTTGAACCATTTATTTGGTGAATATACTGCGTTCAAGCGACCACTGAAACGTTCAAATGCTGTTGTTTGGATATATCCGTTTTCCTTCAAATATCCTACTGAAGAGTATACATTGAATTTCTCTCCAGAAGCAGATGCAGAAATAGAATATTCTTGACGATAGCCTGTACGTTGAACTCCCTTTGACCAATCCAAATCATCATAGCCAGGAAGTATATTTGCTACGAGCTTACCGTTTGCATCAAATAATTGGTCATTTGCCTTGTCATATATATTACGACGTGCAAAATCACCAATTAGGTGAGATGTTGCATATGCTGCTGCAGATGCTTCATCTTTAACAGTTCCCAATGCTAATTGTTGGTTCTTGAATGCTGTCCAGCTTGTCTCCATCCATTGATTTGCACCCATACGGTCGTATTCTGGAATACCACGTGTATAGACTCCTTGATTTACTTGAAGGTTAACTGAGCAAACACCTGCATTCTTACCGCTCTTTGTAGTGATAAGGATTACACCATTTGCTGCACGGTTACCATAAAGAGCAGAAGAAGCTGCATCCTTTAACACTGACATTGATTCAATATCAGCTGGGTTAAGGTCGGAAATGTTTCCGTCATAAGGTACACCGTCAACAACATATAGAGGTGATTGTGCGCCAGCCACCAAAGATCCAATACCACGGATACGAATTGATGGAGCTGCACCTGGTTCACCATATGTATTGTTTACTTGTACGCCTGGGGCAGATCCTTCCAATGCGCCAGTTACACTTGAACCAATACGTTTCTCAATCTTCTTAGAATCAACAACAGATACGGAACCGGTAAGTGATTCTTTCTTTTGAGTACCGTAGGCAACTACTACTACATCTTGTAGTTGGGTGTCAGTGCTCTCAAGAGCTACTTGCATGTTTCCTGATACAGGAACTTGCTTTGTTACCATTCCTACATAAGAGAATGAAATTAACTTCACATTATCTCCTACAGACAATGCGAAATTACCATTCACGTCTGTCGCTGTTCCATTGCCACCACCTACAGGCATTACTGTAGCACCAATCAATGGTGTGTTGTCGGCAGCATTAACGACTTGCCCTTTAACAGTGCGTGCCGCACTTGCCGTTAAAGCAAAAGAGCATACTGCAATTAATAAAAACAACAGTTTCTTCATACATTAAAAATAATTAGACATAAATATTTATAGTTCAATTTATCAAAATAAGCGTGATATCCTCAGAGGATATGCCTAGATGCAATTTTGTTAAATGCAAATATAATACTGATTTTGATATTTTTACATATCTTCGCTTACGTTTAACTTTTTGAGCCGTTTTTCTACTTTTTAGACGTTTTTCCTTACTTAGAGTTAAGAATATGTCATTTTATGTTCCATTTTTGAACTTTCGTCTCAATTTTGCGTTATAGCCCTCTTGTGGCATTACCATTATGTCACACATCATTCATCTTTTCCCTAAAAAAGCCTGCTTTTTCAAGTATTAATGGCTAAATCAGAGCATCTGGCAAACTTTTTGTTTATATTTCTTTTTAATTTGTAACTTTCACCTCCCGCGCCTTATATGGCATTTCACGGTATCTCTTACGACAGGTCTTTAGTTAGCATTCTTTATATTTGTTAATTTTCTTAATTAGTTTAACATATAGAATTTAACTTTTGTTCTTCTTTTAGGGTTAAATCTTCTTCCTTTTAAAGATTTTTTCATTATAGAACTATACAAAAATAGCATTTTTACTTACACTTTTCAAATTTTCAGCATATTTTTATGCTAACATGTAATATTTTTTTTCAACCAAATCTATATATATGTTATAAAACATATAAAACACACCTATACATTTATTAACTTACATTATACCATAACAAAATGAATGAATTAAGAATAATAAAGCATATTCTAACTTTCTGAAACACAAACCTAAATCCAATTTTCTATCATCCCTTGTAATTATTATCCGCTATTTAATAATATCATGATTTAAACAGACTCCTTTTCCTGGTATCAATTATTATCGTTAAGAATATTGCATGAAAAAGTCTGTTCACAAGTCTAAAAATACACTTCTCAAATAATTATAATAAATAATGGCGACATCCTAAAGACATCGCCATTCATATCTATCCTAATAATCCCATTCGAGCCAGAAGTTATCTATCAGCAGCGTACTGCCTGCCCCTCCTGTGAAGAAATCTCCATATTTACTTGCTGAACTTACTATTAATATATATGAAGGCACCCTATGGGTATCTTTATATTTAATATCAATGGTAAATTGTGTCCAGTTATCAATATCTTTTCCAGATAGGATCTCCCCATAAGCAATCACATAGTCAGCATTCTTGTCAAACAGCTGTCTATTCTTAGGATTAGTTCTTATCTCATATTGCGCGCTCCAATCAGTCAATGCTATATACACGGCCGCAGTATCAGGTCGTCCTTTCAAATAAGAATATTCTGTTGATGTATAATTTATAGGAGCACATTTATATTTCCAATAGCCTTTTAGTCTGGTAGGTCGCGCATTGCACGGGCGTCCGAAGTTTAATACTCCGTTCGTACCATCTGTTCTCACATAATCCCCGGTAAACATATTTCCGGCAGCCAATTTTCCTATCACACTAATTCCCACAAATTTAGTATCTAACTCTGCCGCATATCCAGTTGCTCCATTCCATGTATCAGTTGTCGGGAAAGTGTTACTATCGCCTAGTGTTGCAGCACCTTTATTTCCAGTACCCCAATATGGAGTGCCGTTCTGAGCCCAAGGACACCAGATATTGCCATCCTTCCACCAGTTTTCAAAACTAGCATTAGGTATTTCATAATATGAGCCAGTCGTTGCTTCAGCAGTTCCGCTATATAGGGCATCACTAAAAGCTCTCACTTCATAAGTAGTTGAAGGGTCCAGATGTTTTATGCAAGCTGTGAATATACCGCCCGAAATCGTAAGCCAATCCTGTGGGACTTTTATCCAAGTCGCCGATCCGAGTTTGCGATATTCAAATCCATTATTCTTTCCTGCCTCTGCCGATCCATATACCCACATCACATTTGTCCATGCATCCACTTGAGTTAAGCTCACATCAACATTCGACCGTTCTACATATATGCTCCATTTCTCCGAAACATTATGATATGATACCATCACATCCACTGGGCCCGATGAAAAATTCAATGTCTGTCCCACAACATTCGGAGTTATCGTAGTTATATTAGTTGGTCCAAGTTTTAGTGATGTAATCTTCACTTTACTCAAATCAGCATTCTTTGAAATATATGCTATTACTCGCTTTCCGCCCAAATCTATCACAGATTCTCCCACTTGACCATCAATAGTACAATATCTATCAATAGGCTGATTGGCCATAATAGTCCATTTATAATCCTGATAAAGAGATAACGTAACAGAATATGGAGTATTTAAATTTAAACCATTAGTTATATCTGAAGATATGCTTCCGCCCTCGGTAATCGTATATGCAAGTATCTTCACCTTTGATATATCCACTTCTTGGCCCAATTGAAGAGTAACGGTTTGGTCTTCATTATTTATTACAGCACCACCAGTCTCTCCCTCTGCACTTATCGTAAGGAATTGCACTGGGATAGTGGGATATGGAATATCATTTTTTATGCATCCACATAGCACAGCCGACAAAATTGCCAATATAAGTACTATTATGTATAGAAGAATCTTATGCGAAAATACTTTCTTCATCTTTAATTTCTTTTTTATTCGCTTTAAATATGTACTGCTATTCCCAAATTCAAATTAAAAATATTGAACTTGAAATTTGCTCCACTTGAGAAGCGTGAGCCTTCTTCTTCATTATTGGTTTTTTGGCTTTCTTTCTTGAGATACCAACCAAACACACCAAAAGAAATGTTGAAACTAACATAATCCTGAACAAAGACGCACAAGCCAGGAGAGAAATTAAGTCTTGCTTCAGTTGATATTGTACGTGTGTCTTTTGGCACATCATTATAGCTTCTCACAAACTTTCCATTTCCACTTCCGAAACTAAGATCGACCTCATTGAACACAGCGAACCGTCTATTTTTATCCAGCCCCACATAGTGCCTATAAAATATCGACGCGGTATAGTTCTCCGTATAATAATCAACGTTCTTGATACTGAAATTCAAGTCATCGTCAAAATCAACTGACAAACTGCCCAAGTTAAACTTATTTCTGCTATATCCAAGCTTCATTCCCACAGATTGGTTATTCTTAAAGAAATAAGACACATATGGATTCACAGAAAACATGTTCCCCTTAAAGTCAAAATCCTTAAGGAAAGACAAAACTTTCATATCATCGGCATTGAACTCTCCGTATGAAGCTGTAAGGCCAAACGACCATTGTCCTTTCGGAATAAACAAGAAATTGAACAATCCTCTATCATATCTTCCAAAGTTCTTTTCTGGGATAATAATACTAACTGTATCATTACCCACAATCACTTTTTCATCTAAGACGGATATAAGAGCTATTTGCTCAATAATTTTCTTGCTTATAGTGTCGTTCTTAACAGAATCTCCTATCACTTTCACATTGTTTTCAACAACTATTTTTTTTACATTCTCATCTGGAGATGCCCCAATGCTGAATGTCACTAATGCAAAAACAATTAATATTATATTTCGCCAAATCATCTTCATACGCTATAAGTAGAATGCAACTCCAAATGATATGGAGAAAAGGTTAATCTTAAAATTAGCAGCTTTTGTATTCCAGTTCGACACATATATACGGTCTGTGGTTTGCTTTGTATGGTTGTAGCTAAAACCTAGCACTCCAACATTCACCTCTATCGCCGAATAATTATTCAGAAACATTATCATCCCAGGAGCCACGCCCACTTTAACGGAATAATTATCTGCAAACGACCCTGTAAAGTCTGTGCCTGTTCCATTATATAGTTTTGTCTGGCCAAATCCCAGCTCAAGTTGAACCTCATTAAACATACCGAATCGTTTTGACGACCCAAAACTTATATAGTTTCTAAAAACAGCCATCGAAGAATAATCTTGTGTTATTGCATAGAAATTATCCGCCTTATAGTCTGTACCCGAATCTATCACCACACGTGCTTTGTCTAGATTTGTTCTCGATCTTGAATATGTAAATTTACCGCCAACGCCTAAGTTATCCTTAAATATATAAAGCAATGTCGGACTCACTTTGAATGAATAAGTATCTCCATCTATTCCTTCAACTATAAGGAACTGGTAATTATCTTGATTCGATTGGGCATAATTTACACTAACGCCAGTCACCCATTGTCCCTTAGGCACAAACGATGTTTGCTCTAAGTTTCGCTTAAAGACTTCTTGCGAATATGCTAATGCACCGGCAAAGCACATAAGCATCACAAATAAGGCAGTTCGTTTTATTCTTATATTCATAAAATGATTTAATGAGCACGCTCAGAGCGATATTTAAGTTTTTTCAATTGCAAAGATACCATATTAGTGCAATTTTCAAAGATAAACGAATAAGTCTTTCAAATAATTCGTTAGTTAAATTATTATATTACTTTGCCGATAGTACTCTTTTAAAAGAATGCTACCGGCAAAATAAATTTCTATATTAAGCCTCTAGAGGCATAATATTAATAATTGAGATGGAAGTCGTCAATCCACATCACACTGCTTGTCGAACCTGTGAAATAGTCTCCATAATAGCTTGCGGAACAAACTATCAAGATTGCTGTCGGCTTCTTATTATTTCGATAATCCAGATTGATTGTAAACTTCGTCATCTGTTCACCGCTGTCATCTGTCGTGGCCGATGATAATATCATCTCTCCATAAGCAATAACACTGCTTGCATTCTTATCAAAAAGATTTCTTTCTGATGACTTGGTTTTGATAATCTTTGGATAAGTGTATGTAGTTCCCGCATCGGTATAAGACTCCGTACTTTCATCAAGAAGCGCTATATATACCAAACCTTTGTCCAATGTGCTTCCGCTTACTGCGCCACTCACATTATCATTACTTCCTATCTTATTGATAGTTCCAGGCGTATACTTAACATATCCCGTCAATGATTTTGGTCGTGAAGCAAATGCTCTACCAAATCCAAGAACACCATCTGTTCCATCTGTCTTTATATATCTTCCAATGAAAATATTACCTGCAGCAAACTTACCAATTCCTAACACACTCGGATATTTGGATGATAATTTTGCTGAAGATGTTCCACCATGTTTGATTGACGTATCTTGGGTTGTCACATTAATATCCAATGTAATTGAGCCATGGTTACCACAATCCCAGAAATAGCTGCTTTCTGATGTAGATGGAATCAATGATTTGTCACTTGCTGTTGACCACTCCTCGAAACCTGCATTTTGCAATTGCAATGCATATTCCGTTGTGAATTTCAAAGTAGTGGTTGATGTAAATGCCACCCCGCTTCCATTGTTTGAGCACTTAGCCCTGTATTCATATTCTGTTCCAGGAGTCAGCCCTGTAATAGCTGCAGTGAAATATGAACCTGTTGCAGTACGGGATGCTCTGCCTCCAACTATGCCATCAACTGATGTCCATGAAGTATCTCCTACCTTTCGATATTCAAATCCTTCACCCGACACCCCGTCTTTTGCCACATAGCCCACTAAGGTTGCTGTGGTAGCATACACTGTCACTGGATCTAGTGATATCGTCTTGACTGCATCATTTGATACTTGAAGGTTAAAGACTTGAATTCTAGTCTTTCCTTTTGCATCTGTAGCGGATATTGTCAACGGATATGACCCTATTGGCAAACTGTTCAATAGATTTGCGCTTAATGTCAGCTTCAAAACTGACTGATCCTTGGCTGTATCATAGGTATAAGTCATTGTCATTCCAAAAGTTGACAAATCTGCTTTTGCCGCATCTGTCATTGAAAAATAGTCCACTTGATTTGAACCAGTGAATCCATATGCGTTTAATCCCGATAATTCAAATTTTGTAAGTGAAGTAGCTGCTGTTGCATATATAGATAATTTGCTCATTAAAGCAGGTTCTCCATAATATGGCTTAGTTATATCAAATCCGCTTCCTATCATTTTAGGAGCAGCTGTTAGTTGGAACTCATTTGGAATATCAAGTGAAGTTTCATCAATCTTGATATTAAACAACGCTCCTCCCACATTCACATCAAAATTATTATTATATGATACATTTACTGTGTATTCTGTCGTTGGTTGCACATTAGGAATTGTTCCCGTTTGGGTATACGTGCTTCCATCAAGTTTTTTTCCTGTGAGAGTCCATGTGAGGTTCTTCTCTTCATCTCCCATCATGAAATAACCTTTTGCATTAGGATTGGCCTTACTGAAAGCTAGGTTTCCCCCGGCATTTCCTATTGTGAATGTATAATCGCTTAGCACTGGATCAACGGTGAAATCAAATTTCACAGAGGTAACTACATTTGCTATCTTGCAATCTATTTTAGCCTCTGTAGATTGACCTTTTGTGATTGTAAAAGCTGTTATTCCCTTATAATACTTCTGAGTAAATGAGGCAGCTACACTATCACCCGCCCATGCCTGAGCTTTATAATCGCCACTTACTAGCCATAATTCCTTTGGCAATTCGCTCACTCCATGATACTTGCGTACTAAACCTTTATCACTATAAACATAAATCTTACAGCTCTCTTCTAGGGTTGTGGTATCATCACTTGTCAGTGTGCGCGACACCACCTTCACTTGGTCATTTACGAAGAGTGATAAATTCAGCTTCCCTTGACCATCATTTGCATCATCATCTTGACATGATGTGCTAGCTCCTGCAAGCAAGATTATCGATAATATTATAAAATATATATTCTTCATAATTATTCTACCTTAAGAGTTATTGTTGCTTCTGCCGTTTGATTATTGTTATCAGTAACCGTAAGTTTGAATTTATGAACACCCTTATAGATTACCAGAACTCTCATGAAGCTTGATATATCGAATTTGAGCGCCGTTTTTCCTATCACATCATTTCCTACTGGGAACCCTAGGCCTGACAAAGCCTCTTGATATGCACCTGGGTAGCATAGGTCGAAGTGGTCGGTTAGACCCACATCGTTAAGGACGGTAGGAGTTAACTGATCTGAAATAATATCCACAACAAAATTCTTTATTCCTGCTGGAGCAGCAATATCAACATCAACCTTGCTCGTTGCTGTTACTACATTTTCACCAGCTAAATTAATCGTAGAGCTTGTAATCACCGGTCCTGTTGCAGCACTGTATGGTGCTTGAGTCACGGTCACTTCTTTTATCATTGCTCCCATGGTGAATGTTAATGTTGCAGTTCTGGCCGCTTCGGCGGTATTCTCTGCTGCTGACACATTAACTGTTGTTTTCCCTGCCTGACCCGATGTTACATCAAGCGTACACCAACTTGCATTGCTTGTTGCTGTCCATGCTCCTGATGTTGATACATTCAAGGCTTTGCTCGCAGCAGAATAGCCAAATTTAAGTGCCGAGTCGGAAAGTGTCATAAAGTCATCTGGCTCTATCAATTCTTCTCCAGCTGGCACATCATAAGCTAAATTGATTGTTTGCACTGAAGCTACAAGTTTCAATCCCGTCGTTCCAATAGTTCCATATTCATCAGACACGTCAGGCGCAGATTTCAATGAGAACGTTATTATTCTATGTTGTCCTGGTGCTACATCGCTGAACACCTTATATTCTGTAATCTTGACACCATCAACTGTACCCGAGAATGTAGCAACTAACGATTTGTTTGTTGCATCGCACTTGAAGTACCCGGCACGTGTTTCTGAATAAGCATAATCCAAGGAGTTATTTTCTCCAACTTTCACATTCACATTCACATCTTCGCCTTTTCCAATAGCGGCTTTAAGCTCATCTGAATATTTTATTGTTACCTTAAGATTATTCAATTTGCAAACTACAGTATCCGCCACTGTTATGGCATCTTTCTTTACAGCGAAATCTTGAGTACCGTAGAAATATGGTGATTCCCATGCAGCTCCTTGAACTTCTTCATTCATCACCTGAACTGTATAATTTCCTACCGGGAGAACTGCTACCTCCGGCATTTCACTATACTTCCAAGTGTTTTTCACCTCCGACGTCGCTTTATCCACAACTTTTACAGTAAAGTTATTTAAATCTACCGACGAGGCTCTTCCTTTGTTCTCAACTATTATTTCGCTATTAACTACCTTTGCTGCAAGATTCTTTAGCGATAATTTACCCTCTCCGCTATTACTAGGATTAAGAGTATCTTTATCACAACTTGCAAACGATAAAAGAATTACAGCGCTAAACAATAATATTCCAAATATCTTTTTCATATAATAAAATCTTCTCTTAATTAATAATTTAGGGTTATATCATCAACTGTCAACTTACTTCCCTGATAGCTTGAATCTGAATATCCATAAAATGCGCTATTACTTCCTTTCACGCATTCTACTTCTGGAGAACTAGCAGTAGAAGATATAAATACTATATACATATGAGTCGCTTTCAAATCTTTCCTCGAATATGTGATTGGAACAGTAACCTTGTTAAATCCTACAGTCTCTGTTGAAGACGAAATCTCTCCCCTTCCTATTTCTACTGTACCATTACTTCTATTTTCTACTACTACATAAGCTTTATAGCCTTCGCTATTTACTGAATGATATTTATATGAGAATGTTAGCGAGGTAGGACGTGAAGTAAATGGTCTTCCATAATTGAATGTCTCAGTTCCATTTGAATAAGAGTAGCTTCCCATAAACATCATACCAGCCGTCTTATTCTTTATGACTATTGAACTATTGATGTAGCCAAGGAAGGTATTTCCCTCTCCCCATCCTACTGTACGTATTTCTGCAGCGTTTCCTGTAACGCCTGTTGCGCTTACCGTTCCCGAAAAACAAGTATAGTAGCAAGAAGCCCCTGCGCGCTGCGATGTTGTCATTGTATTTCTTGTTGCCCAATAATCTGATGCTGTTGCAGATGCTTTTGGCTGCCACTCATAACATGGAATTCCAACCCAAGTCACCTTACCTGAATAGCATTGATATGAATACCAGTCTTCCATCGCTGCATTGGTTACTTGAGCAGCGGTTTCTGTTGCTATTGCTATCGGAGTACAATAAGAAGTTCCATCCATAGAAGTTTTTATATTATATGTAGTCCCTGCAGCGAGTCCTGTAATAGTAATTTCCCCTGTGGAGCTATTCTTTGTTATGCTCTTAGTCTCCGCATATTCTCCACTCCCAGTTTGGATATACACACTTGCGTGGTCCATCAAAGCGCTAAGATATTGTGCGTCTTGAGGCACAATCTTCACTTTTGTAGTATGAGCCCAAGTGTTATAATCTTCAGTAGTTACCAAAGTATATGGCGGGGTTGTGCGTGGAAGCGTAATCTCGTTTGATTGAGAAAAGTCCTTATAATTTCCATATAGCTTTATAGCGGTTGAATTATCTGGCACCTTCACTGTCACATGATACGTATTGGCACTAACTAGTTCTGATTTAACTATCGGTGCATCCACCCATGTACCATAATCGTTATAAGCCTTGAAACTTACATTCTTATTAATATTACTACTATTATATGTAGTTGTAAATGAAGCCTCTGTTGTTCCTATTGCTGATGATTCTGGACTTGAAAGTGCAAAAACAGCGGCTGGAGCATTAACTGTCAGTACCACCGGATTTTCACACACTCTAGTAAATACATCTTTCACTTGTAATGTGAATTTATGCGTTGAGTTTCCATTTAGTGGACGAAGATTTGGAAGTAGTCCTGAGAAATCTACTAATGCCATCTTATCTGGGTTCACCCACGCTCCCTTTACATCTAGACCATATTGTTTGAACAATGCCTTTTGCGCTTCAGTGGCTTTCATCAAGTCAACTTCTGCAGGCCAACCTTTACTAATTAGATATTCCGACTCTGTAGTCAATACTATACTGCTTAGACCTGAATGAGCAATCATTGTACATGATGCTTGCCGTTGGGTATCATCACCCTCTACCATCGAGATTGCAGTATTACTATCATATCCGGCTGATGTCATATAGGGTGCTGGAGTATTCAATATATCACCGGAAAGATCTATATTTACTGGAGCTTGTAGCGTTGCATCATCAAATGTGATTTTCAAAACGGCAGCCCCAACTTCTCCTCCATTCACATCAAATGTGATATTATATAAAGTCTTTGCCAAAGCATTTTCTATTGCGGCTGGCTCAAAAGTAAATGTTGTTCCATTACTTTTTGTAAGAGTTACCTGCATTGAAATTGTTCCTGGTTTCACATAAGCCGGACGAATTTCATCTTTTGCAAATGTTATATAATCGCCCCCCGCAGAATGTATTTTAGTTGAATAATCTGTAAAATACTGCTTGAATGCATCAGTATAATTCACCTTAACCATTGTATTTGCTAAAGTGGCCTCAATCTGTGGTGCAGCTTGCTCTTCGTCGATTACATTGAATGTTGTACTACCATAATAATAAGGCTTATCAAAACCTTCCTCATTAATATTCCCATATGAGATATCCATTTGGTAAGCTCCCGTAGTAAATTTATTATCTGTCGGGAACACGGCTATTGACGACCATGTCTTGTCGTATGAGCCATCTGATTTCTTCAAATGCACCATAAAATCTGCTATATCGGGTGCTGCAGCATTCGCTGTTCCACCATCCGTACTACCTGTAGTCCTAACCTGGTAGTTTGCTTTAAATGACGCTTTGATTTCGCCAGAACCAGTCCCTGAAGGTTCATTATCCGACGCACATGCGCCAAGTAACAACCCCATGAGGGATAAAAGTCCAAATAACTTAAGCTTCATAAATGATATTTATATTATTAATATTGTTTGCTTCATCAAATTTATTCGTTGCTTCAACAAATCTTGCTTCAACAATTTTCGTTTGATTCAATTTGTCCTCTTTGCTTCATTCAATGTATTTTGCCTCATCAAATTTTGTCGCTAAGTTCCGATGAATATACCTATCCATTCTTCACCTAATTTACACTTTAGGCAAAGATATTAATAATATTTTACAATTTCTTCAGTTTTTGTCAATTTTCGGCATTTTTTACCCCAAAATAATGAATTTTGTATATAATCGAACCCACTTTGGTTAAAAACAGACATCCGTAAATTATGGCATTATTTCCATTATTAATGGAAACTCATTATAATCTTTATGTATGCATTATCCCCGAATAGCCTTCTTTACTAACCTTATTTTGTGAAATTATATAGATTATAGAGATAAGACTGAGTATTTTTTTGTAATTTTGCCGATTGAAATTTCAAACGGAAACAAACAATATAACGCTTTATGAATGAATTAGCTACAAAATATGATCCGCATGAGGTAGAGGATAAATGGTATAAATACTGGATGGACCACAATCTATTCAAGTCAACGCCCGATGAGCGTGAACCTTACACTATCGTAATCCCTCCACCAAATGTTACCGGTGTTTTGCACATGGGACACATGCTCAACAACACAATTCAAGATATCCTCATCCGTCGTGCCCGCATGGAGGGCAAGAATGCGCTTTGGGTGCCTGGTACTGACCATGCCTCTATTGCAACAGAGGCCAAAGTCGTAAACAAATTGGCACAAGAAGGTATCAAGAAATCGGATCTCACTCGCGAAGAATTTCTGAAGCACGCTTGGGAATGGACTCACAAACATGGTGGTATCATTCTAGAACAGCTTAAGAAACTTGGAGCTTCATGTGACTGGAGTCGCACTGCTTTCACAATGGATGAAAAACGTAGCGAAAGTGTTCTTAAAGTATTCTGTGATCTCTACGAGAAAGGTCTTATCTATCGCGGAGTGCGCATGGTGAATTGGGATCCCAAGGCTCTTACAGCCCTTTCAGATGAAGAGGTTGTCTATAAAGAGGAACACAGCAAATTGTTTTACCTTCGTTATAAAGTAGTAGGAGAAGATTCCTACGCGGTCGTTGCTACTACTCGTCCTGAGACTATCATGGGTGATACTGCAATGTGCATCAACCCTAACGATTCTAAGAATGCTCACCTTAAAGGTAAAAGAGTTATAGTCCCTTTGGTCAACCGCGAGATTCCAGTAATTGAGGATGAATACGTAGATATTGAATTTGGTACAGGTTGCCTGAAGGTTACTCCTGCACACGATATCAACGACCATATGCTTGGAGAAAAGTACAACTTGCCTTCAATTGATATTTTCAATGATAATGGAACCATCAGTGAAGCAGCTGGTCTATATATTGGTATTGATCGTTTTGATGTACGCAAGCAGATCGAGAATGACCTTCAAAACGCTGGGCTCCTTGAAAAGGTTGAAGCTTACACAAATAAAGTTGGCTTCTCTGAACGTAATCCCGACACGGCAATTGAGCCTAAGCTTTCTATGCAATGGTTCTTGAAAATGGATTCTCTTGCTGATCCTGCGCTAAAGGCTGTCGAAGAAGACTTTATTAAATTTGTTCCCGCAAAATTCAAGAATACATATCGTCACTGGATGACCAACATAAAGGATTGGTGTATCTCACGTCAACTTTGGTGGGGTCACAGAATCCCAGCATATTTCCTTCCACAAGGAGGATATGTTGTTGCTGAGACTGCAGATAAAGCTCTTGCTCTTGCAAAAGAAAAGACTGGCAACGTAAATCTCACTATTGCAGACCTTCGTCAAGATGAAGACTGCCTTGACACTTGGTTCTCATCTTGGTTATGGCCTAT